>Ga0207421_10001028_pt1 | contig 36312 bp, 37 predicted proteins | sample SodLakKL_010_SED_4_FD_187542 | JGI IMG/M metagenome (GOLD analysis project Ga0207421, IMG submission 187542) | Alkaline sediment microbial communities from Lake Tanatar, Kulunda Steppe, Russia - 8KL_010_SED (SPAdes) (version 2) | ecosystem: Environmental > Aquatic > Non-marine Saline and...
TCGCGCAGCCGAAACGGTCGTCCCAGGCCTTGGATATGAATTTCTTGCCGTCGGCGGTGACGGTGAAGTTGTTCTTCGGGATGATTTGCTGGCCGAGCTTGACGCCGAGTTCTTCGGCGTGTTCCTTGCTCTCGGCACCGATGTCCAGACGGAGTTCGTCGAAGGTGAGGGGCTTTTCCTCCTTCTTTCCCCGGGTGAGGTGCGGGGGCTTGGAGGCGGTGACACCGGGAATCTCCTCGAGATCGTCCGTGTAGATGACCATGTGTTGCGAGAGGAAGACATCGCCCTTCATGCCCCCCAGAGCCTTCATCTTGACGAGACCTTCTTTGGTGATGCCCGTGACCATGGCGCCGACTTCGTCCATGTGTCCGGCGATCACGACCCGGGGGCCTTTCGAGCGGGTGTTGATGCCGGCGAATATCGAGCCGAGCCGGTCTTCGACAATCTCTTCGGCGAAAGGTTCCAGCACGTCTTTCAGATACTTCTTGACGTGGCTCTCGTAGCTTGGCGCTCCCGGAATCTCAAGCAGTTCCTTGTACATTCTCTTCATTGTGATCCTCCTCGAAAGATGCGGTGATTATGTATATCGGTCCGTCTTTGCCGTAGCGTTCTTCGAACTCGGTCATGATGTTGTCGAGACGCTCCTCGCTGTGCAAATCGAGTGAGAGGAAAAGGAAACGCATGCCGGCACGGTTCATGGTTTTCAGCGAATATTCGAAGAATTTGCGGTTGTCGGTCTTGAATTCGATTCTGCCCCCGGGCTTTAGAATCTCCTTGTACATGGCGAGGAAGTCAGGGTGGGTGAGGCGTCTTTTCTCATGTCGTTTCTTCGGCCAGGGATCGGAGAAGTTCAAGTATATCCTCTTGACGGAACGGGGGCGCAGGAAATTCTTGAGATTCTCCGCGTCGGCCCGGACGAGGAGGAGATTCAACAGAGGATCCTCGACGACCCTCTCCAAGGCCCGGATGATGACATTGTCGAATTTCTCGACGGCGAGATGGTTGCAAGAAGGATTCGCTTTCGCCAAAGTGTGGATGAAACGGCCCTTGCCGGTGCCGATCTCCATTTCCAGAGGCTTTTCTTCCGGGAAGCGGTCGTTCAAGACGATGTCTTCGTCCCCGGCAAGGGAGACGATCTTGTCGGGGTGGCGGGCGATGATCCTTTTTGCGTGAGGGACATTTCGCAAGCGCATGCGTATCACCACCGACATTATACCAGATTCGACCCGTTTTCAAAGCCCCTTCGTTTTCCTTGTGAGATTGTGGATGGCTTCCATGTAGATGGCGGTGCCTTTCAAAAGGTCATCGATGTGGACGTGCTCGTCGATGCGATGGGCCTCTTCTTCTCGGCCGGGCATGAGCAGGCCGAAAGCCACACCGTATCCCAAGACGCGGGCATAGGTGCCGCCACCGATGGTGTAGGGCTTTGCGTCGAGATCGTTCGTGACTTTTTGATAGGCCGCCATGAGATGCTCGACGAGAGGAGTTTCGACAGAAACGTGGTGCAGGGGAAGGTGCATCTTCTTCTCATAGTCCAAACCGTAGCGTTTGGCGGCATTCTTGAGCCTCTGCGCGGTGGCGCGCACATTGAACCCGAGCGGATAGCGCAGAGTCACGCCGATGCGGGCACCGTTTTCTTCATCATAGCTGAAGGTCCCGGGATTGATGGTCAAAGAGGAGAGCACGGGCTCTTTCATGGCGATACCGAGTTTATCTCCGTAAGGGTCGAAAGCGAGTTTGTCATGGATGAAGGCGATGAAAGGATCATCGATATTCTCATGCAAGAAGGAAGCGAGAATGAAAGCGGCGTTCAATCCGTGATAAGGGGTCATGCCGTGGGAAGTCCGCCCCTGCACCCGATAGACGCCTTCGGAAAAGGAGCCCTTGTAGCCGTGGTGTTTCAAGAAGGCTTTGAACTCCCTCGAGAGGTCGACGGAGAGTTCGCATTCGGCATAGTCGGGAACGATATTGTAGCGGTGTCCGGAAAAGAAATGTCTCAAGGGGCTCTCTTGATATGCCCCGTGGAAATCGAAGTTGAGGACGCCTTTTTCGCCGTGGATGAGGGGGAAGGTGGCATCGGGAGAGAATCCGTGATCCGGCATCTTCTCGTGTTTGAAATATTCGCGGATGCCCCGCCAAGCGGTTTCCTCGTCGGTGCCGAGGATGAGCCGCACCCTTTTATTGAAAGGAACGCCCAAGTCTTTCAAGAATTTCATGGCGAAATAGGCCGCGATCACGGGGCCCTTGTCGTCGATGGTACCCCGTCCGTAGACTTTGCCGTCTTTCACTTCCGGATTGAAGGGGGGATGCTTCCAGCCGGTGGAAGCCGGGACGACATCGAGATGGCCCAGGATACCGACAATCTCTTCGCCTTCCCCATGTTCGATGTGTCCCGCGTACCCCTTGACATTCCTGGTAAGAAAACCATCGTTTTCTCCCAAGGCGAGCATGTGCTGTAAAGCTTCACCGATCGCCTCCCCGAAGGGGGCCTCACTATCGGGATCGAAGGTCTCGAGCATGCTCGGGATGCGGACCAGTGCGCGCAATTCCTTGATGATGACCTTCCGGTGTGTTTGCACGTATGTGAGAAAGTCCATGGGACCACCTCGTTCTGCCCATTCTCCCTTGTATGAGGGTGGGGGCACGATGTATAGAATGATACCACGCGGAAGCGCTTTTATCAAGAGTTTCAAATCCTTGGTAACCCTTGACACATGAACGCCCAATCATATAAAATGATGGTTGATAGAAGGTGTGACGTATGGTCAGAAAACTCGTGATGAAGAACCTCATCTGTACGGCCTGCGCTTCCAAGATCGAGGTGGCCTTGTCCGAACTTCCCTATATACACTCCGCCAGTTTCAGTTTCGCCAACCAGACGATGATCATCGATGTCGACGACTCTTACGATGAAGAACGGGCTGTCGATGAAATCCAGGACATCGTCGATTCCATCGAAGGCGGCGTGGATGTTTTTCCCTATGAAAGGCGCCACCGTGTCGAACCGCGCAAGTTCTTGAAGACCTACCGGTTCGTGATGATCGGCGTCCTCATCTATGCCGCGGGAAGCATTCTCGGGTATTTCGAGATACTCGGACCGCGGTTGAACCCGCTCTATTGGGTGGGCTACGCCTTCATCGCCCACAAGGTCATCCACAACACCTACCTCGGATTGAAACGCCGGGAGTTCTTCAACGAGAACATGTTGATGTTTGTGGCGACACTCGCGGCGATGGCCATCGAGAAGCCGTTCGAGGCCGCACTCGTCATCATCTTCTATTCCATCGGCGAACATCTCCAGCATCGGGCCGTGGACCATTCCAAGAACGAGATCAGCTCTCTGGCGGGGCTTCGTGTGGAATACGCCAATGTCATCGAGGGCGAGGACATCTCCATCAAAGACCCCATGGCCGTCAAGAAGGGAGACAGGCTCCTCGTCAAGAACGGGGAGAAGATTCCCGTCGATTGCATCATCACCAAGGGGGAGACCTCCTTGAACACCAGCGCCCTGACCGGCGAATCGAAACTCAAAAACGCCGAACCGGGCGATTTCGTCCTGAGCGGCAACATCAACGTCGGCAGCGTCATCGAGGTCGAAGCCAAACGGGAATACAATGAGTCGACCATCGCCAAGATCATCGACCTCATCGAGAACGCCGCCAACAAGAAGACCAAGACCGAGAACTTCATCACCCGCTTCGCCCGTTTTTACACGCCCATCGTCACCGGTCTGGCGTTCTTGATGTTCTTGATTCCCACACTCATCGATCCCGCAAACGCCGAGGAATACATCCACCGGGCGGCGATATTCCTCGTCATCAGCTGCCCTTGTGCGCTCGTCCTCTCCATCCCCCTCTCCTACTTCGCCGGGATAGGTGCGAGCGCCCGCGAAGGCATCCTCTTCAAGGGGTCGAACTATCTCGACATGCTCGCCTGGGTCGACACCATCGGCATCGACAAGACCGGCACTTTGACCCACGGCAATTTCGATGTGGCCGGTTTCACGAACCTCACAACACTCAAATATGCGGCCTCATTGGAACAATACTCCAACCACCCGATCGCCCAATCCATCACCAAGGCCTTCCCGGGAACCCTCATGGAATTCGACCGTGTGGAAGAGATCGCCGGCTTCGGCATGAAAGGGGAAGCCGGCGCCGACACCTATCTCGTCGGCGGCCGGAAGCTCTTGGACAAAGAGGGCATCCGCACCATCGACAAGAAGGACACCGCCGGCACGAACGTCTTCGTTGCGAAAAACGGTGAATACATCGGCCGTGTGGTCGTCAAGGACAAAGTCCGCGAAGATGCGCCCGCCGTCATGAAGAGCCTCATGCGTAAGGCGCGTGTCACCATGCTCACCGGCGACAACGAAGCCACCGCGAGCGAAGTCGCCTACGACGTGGGCGGCATCGACTACGCCCACAGTCTGCTTCCCGCCGACAAGATCGAAGTGTTCGAGAAACTCCCCTCCAAGGGAGCGAAAATGTATATCGGCGACGGCATCAACGACGCCCCGCTCATCCGGAGCGCCGACATCGGCATCGCCATGGGGGAAGGTAGCGAACTCGCCATCGACGTCGCCGATGTCATCATCATGAACAACGACCTCACCCTTTTGAACAAGGCGTTCAGACTCTCGCGAAAGACCCGCACCATCGTCTATCAGAACATCGCGCTCAGTCTGGGTGTGAAATTCACATTTCTCACCCTTGCGGGCTTCGGTGCCACCAACATGCTCATGGCGATATTCGCGGATGTCGGCATCACGCTCATCGCCGTCATGAACGCACTCAGACTCGTGTATGGAAGGAGATGGCTCATACGTGACCGAAAGAGAAAATTTGCGTGACACGGTGCGGCTTTTCAAGATTTTCAGCGACGAGACCCGGCTGAGAATCATCGATTTGCTCATGGACGGCGAGTACTGCGTCCAGGACATCTGCGAGAAACTCGACATGCAACAGTCCACAGTCTCGCACCAGCTCAGGCTCCTCCGGGACGAGAACGTGGTCCGAAGGCGCAGAAGCGGGAAAAAGGTGATCTATGCCCTCAAAGACCTCCATGTCAAGACCATCTACCAGATGGCCCGCTCTCACGTCGAAGAGTGTTGAGGATTCTGCGCGATCCTCAATATCGACAAAAGAAAAACTCCGTCCGGAACCTGTGCGTTCCGGACGGAGTTTTTGCATCAACGCGCGTGTCGCAAGAGACCATAGTGCTTCTTTCCGCGTCGCAAGACATGATAGACACCCTCGATCGCACTTTCGCTCGTGAGCATGGCTTCGGTGTCGGTCATCTTCTCACCGTTCACGCTCACGGCGTTTTGTCCGATGAGGGTGCGCGCCTCCCGTTTCGAGGGAGCGAGACCCGTCTCTATCAGTGCCTCCACAAGCGGCAAAGGCTCATCCGTCATCGCGTGCGGGACGTTTTCCAATCCCATAGCGATCTCCTTGGCGGAAAGGCGGGTGATATCGCCACCGAACAGGGCTTCGGTGATCCGTTCGGCTTCGGCGAGACCCTCTTCTTTGTGGATGAGGCGGGTGACCTCTCGGGCGAGGCGTTTCTGGGCGTGACGCAAATGCGGGCTCGCTTCCATCTTCGCGGTGATGTCTTCGATGTCTTTTCGGGAAAGCGATGTGAACTGTCTCAGCCGGACAAGCGCCTCGTCGTCCTCGAGATTGATCCAGTATTGGTAGAAGGCATAGGGCGAAGTCCTTTCCGGATCGAGCCAGACGGTTTCGGTGCCGGTCTTTCCGAACTTCGTGCCATCCTTCTTTGTGACAAGCGGCGCGACGAGACCGTAGATTTCCTTGTCCGCCCCTTCGCGGCGACGGATGTAATCGAGGCCGGCGGTGATGTTCCCCCATTGGTCGCCGCCGCCGATTTGCAGTGTGCAACCTTTCCGTTTGAATAGCTCGTGGAAATCGATCGCCTGGATGATCTGATAGGAGAACTCCGTGAAACTGATACCGGTTTCCAACCGGTTCTTGACGCTCTCTTTCGCCATCATCGTGTTGATGTTGAAGTGTTTGCCGACATCTCGCAGGAAGGTTACCATGCCATAATTCTTGAGCCAATCGTAGTTGTTCACGACGAGGGCTTCGGGAATGATCGATTCGACCTGTCGCTCGAGAGATTTCGCGTTTTCCATCGTCTCTTCGAGCGTGAGAAGTTTACGCTCGCTCCCACGTCCGCTAGGATCACCGATGAGACCGGTGCCGCCGCCGATGACCATGATTGGCTTGTGTCCCGCCGCTGCAAGTCTCCTCGCGATCATGTAGGGGACGAGATGGCCCACGTGCAAAGAGCTGTCGCTCGGGTCCGCCCCGAGATAGAAGACGACTTCGTTCTTGTCGAGATGATCGGAAATTCTCTCGTCGGTCACGTCTTGCAGAAGTCCGCGGTATGCGAGATCCTTGATGACATCCATGTTCATTCCTCCTCGGATAGTACAAAAAGGTGGCCCTTGCAAAGGACGGATGTTATCCGCGGTACCACCTTTGTTCTAGTTCTCACTAACACTCGAAGGGGATAACGGTCCCGCCGTCCATTGTTTGGCAATGGCGACTCCCAAGTGTATTCCGCGGCTTCCTTCCCCGGTTCGCACCGGCCACCGGGTCTCTTGGGAAGGGGTGCCGCTACTTCTCTTGTTCGCGGTCTTTTCTGATTATCTTGTCGTTTCACGGGAGACAATCCCGTGGTCGAGGATGACTTTGGGATTCTCGATTCCCTCTTGGTTCATGAGTTTGGTGAGCACCCGCATCGAGACGGCGCCGATGTCATAGATCGGCACATCGACACAGGTCAGATTCGGGCGCGAGAGACGGGCGTATTTCGTGTTTTGGAAACCGCACACACTGATGTCGTCGGGCACTGTGACATCGTTTTGGAAGGCGACGTTGATGAAACTCACGGCGATGGAGTCGCGCACGGCGATGATGCCGTCGACCTTTTGGCTTTGGAAGTATTCGTGGAAATGTTCGGTGTTCACCGAGATTCTTCCGCTCGTGCGCATGATCTTGGTTTCGAGGCCGTGCTCCTCCATGGCTCTGAGATAGCCCTTCTCTTTGAGGTCGTTGACCATGTATTTTCGTACCGTGGAAACCATGTAAATGTTCTTGCGGCCTTCTTCGACGAGTTTCTTGGTGATCTCATAGCCGGCCTTCTCGTAGTCGATGGAAACGCTCGGAATCTCGTCCGATTCGTGAAACATGGTGTTGGTGAGCACGATGGGGATCTGGTGCTCGTTCTTGATGGTCATGAGGAAATCGTATTGTTTCCGGGTGATCTCGTCGTTCAAATAGAGGATGCCATCGACCTGGGCGGCGATGATCTCCTTGAGAATCTCCTCCTCGGAGGATTCCTCGTTGTCGAGGATGTAGAGGAGGATCGAGTATTTGTACACACGGGCGATATCGGCGATGCCGTTCATCATCTCGGCGATGGAGGCTCGACTCATGTCGGGAACAAGAACGGCGACCGTCGTGGATTTGCGACTGGCGAGGCCCTTGGCGAACGCGTTGGGCTTGTAGCCGAGTTCCTCGATGACGCGGATTACCCGCTCGCGGGTCTCGGGTTTGACCTTTTCGGGGTTGTTGATGGCCCTTGATACCGTGGCCAGGGAAACGCGGGCCTTGCCTGCGACATCATAGATTGTAGCCTTGCCCATTCAACCACCTACTTCCTTTAAGGTATTATAGCATTGAATGAAAATGTTTTCAAACCATTTTCATGCCTTTCCAAGGCATTCCTCACCCATATGAAAAAAGCCTTCGAGCGAAGGCTTTCTTTCATCGGCGTTCCTTGATGCGTGACGCCTTGGCCGAGCGGCCGCGGATGTAGTGAAGTTTCGCGCGACGCACTTTCCCTCTCCGCACCACATCGATTTTCGCGATGGAGGGAGAATGGACGGGAAAGGTCCTTTCGGTACCGATACCGAAAGACACCTTGCGGACGGTGAATGTCTCGCTGATGCCGGAGCCCTGGCGCTTGATGACGAGGCCTTCGAAGACCTGGATCCGCTCGCGGGCACCTTCTTTGATCTTCACTGAGACCCGTACACGGTCACCGGGACGGAAAGGGGGCAGATCGGCTTTGAGTTGTTGCTTGGTGATATCGCTGATCAGGTTTTGCGACATGTGGGAATCACTCCTTTGGTCATCTTTGTTCATGGAGTGGACCTTCCAGCGGAACAAGATTCATTGAACAGCGCCGATTATTATAGCACAATCGGAAGGTGTGTTCAACGGTTTTTTCGTTTTTCCAGATACTTCCTATAGAGGTCGGGACGCCGCTTCTTCGTCCGTTTCAGGGATTCTTCACGACGCCAGGCCTCAATCTTGGCGTGATCACCCGAAAGGAGGATCTCGGGTACGGCCCTGCCTTCGAAAACCCGGGGCCGGGTGTAGTGGGGGTATTCGAGAAGCCCCCGACTGAAGGAATCTTCCTCGGGCGACGCCTCGTTCAACACGCCCGGCAGCAGGCGGACGATGGAATCGCAAACGACGAGTGCCGGCGCTTCGCCGCCTGTGAGGACATAGTCGCCGATGGATATCTCGACGTCGAAATAGTCCCGGATGCGCTCATCATAGCCCTCGTAATGGCCGCAGAGGATGATGATGTGCTTGTTCTTGGCGAGGGTCGCGGCCCGTTCTTGATTGTAGGGAAGACCTTGCGGTGTCATGAGAATGCGGAGGGCCGTATGTTCTTCGTCCACGGCCCGGAGCGCATTCACGACGGGCTCTACGCGGAGCACCATGCCCGCACCGCCGCCGTAGGGGGTGTCGTCAACGCTTTGGTGCTTGTCGACGCTATATTCACGGAAATCGTGGATACCCACCGTGATATGGTTGTCACGTTTCGCCCTTCCGAGGATGGAGTGTTCGAAGAAGGGACGGACCATGTCGGGGAAAAGCGTCAGGATGTCGATTTTCATAACAATCCCTCGATTTCGTCGATGAGAATCTCCTTGGCATCCAAGTCGACCTTTTTGACAAAGACCTTGAGAAAAGGTACGAGGACGTCCTTGCCCGATTCGGCTTCGATTCTGAGCATCGTTCCCTGGGGGACCTCGAAGACCTCTTTGACGATGCCTATCGGGCCGTCGGCCGTTTTCACCGTGCAACCGACAAGGTCGTTGTAATAGAACTCGTCGGACCCGAGCGGCTCCCTCTCTTCGGCAAGGATCTCGAGGGTTCCGCCCTTGAGATGTTCAACTTCGTCCAAAGAGGAGAACTCCTCGAAATCGAGAAGGTCCATGCCCTTGTGTTCGCGGTGTCTTTCGACAGTCACCTTGATTCTTCGTCCTTGGGCGTTGACATAGAGTGAAGCGTTTTTTTTGTAGCGATCGCGCTTGAAGTCGCTGTCGGTCCGGACTTTCAATGTGCCGTCGATTCCGTGGGTGTTTTTGATGGTGCCCACGACAATGTATTCCATTCTCTCACCCCTAACGGGAGAACATCATTTTCTCGCTGTCGAACATCTTGTTCAGAACGAAGACGAAAAGGGCCGTGTAGCCGATGTTCGCGGCGATGGTGATGAAGAAGTTCGTGATGCTGTAGTCGAAAAGGAGGATGCCCGACAACATGTTGATCGGGCCGTATATGGGCAGAAGATGTACCAGGGGGTTGTGGTTCACATCGGCGCCGAAAGAGTTCATGATACCGATGATCATGGCAATGAGATAGAAGGGGGTGATCAACATCGAGGCCTCCTTGATGGTCTTCGCATAGGCACTGATGATGGAAATGAGACCGACGATGAAGATGACCGTCACGACGAGCAGTAAGAAAATCGCCAAGAACTCGCGCGCGCCATAGATCGAGATGTCCGGCATCGCTTCATCCGCAACCATGAGCCTGGGAAGGGAGAGGATGATGCCGATGAAGGCCGAAAGGGCGGATAGAAGCGAAAGCAAAGCTGCGCTCGTCACTTTGCCCAAAGCGATGTCGCGCCGCTTGGTGGGCGTGACGAGAAGCGAGGCGATGGTGCCCCTTTCTTTCTCGCCGGCGATGGCGTCGGGTCCGATGCTCATGGCGCCGACGAAGAGGAAGATGATGATGAGCATCGGCAGAAGCATCGCGAAACCTTGCGCGGCCATGGACCTCTCGTCAACAATGTTTTCCGTGTCGAGGACATAAGGGTGATAGTCCGCGGGGTCGTCAAGCCGGTCCTTGATGATGGATTCGTGGTAGGCTCTCATCACGGCGGACACGCGATTGTGGGCGCTCGAGGAACGTTGGTTCCCCTGGTTGTAATAGATGGTCACATCCGGGAGGTCTTGTTTGTCACGTTCGGCGATTCTCTCCTCGAAGTTTTCCGCGAAAATGACGGCGAGATCGATTTCCTCCTCCAGGAGCTTTTCCTCGAGGTCATCGCGGGTCAGTCCCCCTTCGATGAAACGGTAGTTCATCGTCTCGTCGAAAGCGAGGACAATGGCTTCCGGGACATTTTCTCCATAGATTTTCGTCTCATAATCCTCCGGCTCGGTGAATTGCGTCTGCACCACAGTGCCGATGATCGTGTAGATGATGAAGATGCTCAAGCCGGGCAGGATGAAAACCGTGAGCACGAGGCGTTTATCGGTGAGCACGCGGAAGAGTTCTTTCTTGAAAATCACGAGCATGTTACGCATGGGCCAATTCACCCGCACTTTCTTCCATCAGACGGAAAAAGACTTCCTCGAGGTCGCCGTTCGCATCCAACGCCTTGACCTTGTCCAGATCGTCGGAAATCTTCAACTCGCCGTCGATGATGATGCCCACCCGGTCGCACATCTTCTCGACGACAGAGAGAATGTGGGTCGAGATGATGATGGCCTTCCCGGCATCGCGCATCTCGAGAAGATAGTCGATCACCGTCCGGGCCGTCAAGACATCGAGTCCGTTCGTCGGTTCGTCGAAGATGATGAAATCGGGATCGTGCACCAAAGAGATGGCGAGGGAGGTCTTTTGTTTCATGCCGCTCGAGAGGTCGGCGACCTTCACTTCGGCGAATTTGTCGATGCCGAAGCGATTGAACTGTTCGGCCTTCCTTTTTTCCATGGTTTCCTCGTCGATACCGTGCAATTTGGAGAAATAGTCGAAGAGGTAGTTGGGCGTGAAGAAATCGTCGAGTTTGAGTTCCGTGGTCAAGAAAGCGATGTTCTTGCGGACCTCGATACTCTCTTTCAGAACGCTCTTGCCGTCGATGAAGATGTCCCCTTCATCCGGACGGATGAGCGTCGAGATGCAACGGAGCGTGGTCGTCTTCCCGGCTCCGTTCGGACCCAGAAGACCATAGATTTCACCCCGTCTGGCGGTGAAGGAAAGTCCCTTCACCGCGATGCGTTTGCGTTCGTCGGTGTGTTCGATGCGTCTTTGTTTCCTTGAGAGACGGAAGGTCTTCTTGATGTTTTTCACTTCCAGGTCGGTCATCGCCAAACCTCGCTTTCTTCTTGGTTGTTCTGATGAATCACGTGAGCGGGCCAAGCCAAAAAACCCCGCGACAGGAGCGCGGGGTCTCAGAAGGCATCGATGTTGATGGTGATCTTCTTGTGATTTCTCGAGGCGCTCGCATAGGCTATCGTCCGTATCGCGTTCGCTATGCGTCCGTTCTTGCCGATGACCCGCCCCAGATCGTCGCTGTGCACGAGGACCTGGACCGCGATTCGCTCGTCGTCTTCGGACAGCTTCTTGACCTCGACATCTTCGGGATGGATCACCAGCGGGGTCACGAGGTTCTCGATCAGTTTCTCATAATCCACGTCTACAGACATATATCGTCACCTTACTTACGGCTTTTTTGCTGGTGGTATTTCTCCATTACACCCTGTCTGCTCAAGATGTTCTTGGCGGTGTTCGTAGGCTGTGCACCCTTGTTCAGCCATTCCAGAGCCCGCTCTTCGTCGATGTTGATCAGACTCGGATTCTCCCGCGGGTCGTAGGTGCCGAGAATCTCGAGATAGCGGCCGTCCCGCTTGATCCGGCTCTCAGCCACGACCAGGCGATAAAAGGGTTTTCTTGTGGTCCCGAAACGTTGCAAACGGATTTTCACTGCCATATCATTTCCTCCTTGTCATTCTCCGCCCAGTGTATCAAAACCGGGATAGGATGTCAAGTGTTTTCGCTTGACACGTCTTCGACCTTGTACATGCTGTCGTCCAAAAGGGAATCCTCCACCCTGCGGACATGTTTCAAGGATTCCAGTTCCTTGCGGATTTTGTCCCGGCGGTCCTCGTCGACATAGAGGACGGCATATTTCCGTTTCTTGTGGAAATAGGCGACATTGCCTATCTTCTTGAGCCGTTTGAGCACCCGGGGGCTCTTGAAATAGACGATGATGCTTGCTCGGTTTCGCATGTGGGGCCTCCTTCTTCTGTCACAACAATTTCACGCGCGATGGGGATCCTCTCGCTCACCGCCTGGGCGATTTCCGTCGCGACATCATCCAAGAAGGCTTGCAAGCGTCTTCTGGCAGCGAGATAATCACGGACGGCGGGATGGTCATAGAGGGTCTCTTTCGCCTTGCGATATGCTTTCGTCTTTTCGGTCCGGTCGGGGTGATGACGGCCGTAGCGTTCAATACCGGCAAAGGCTTCGCGACATGAAGAGAAACGCTTGAAGAGGGTGTTCACCTTCTTATCGGAAAGCATGCGCTCATTGGCTTTTGCAAAATGGCGGTATGCGGGTGAGGACTTGATCTCATCCACAAGCCGGTAGGCTTTCTCGATTATTTCCTGGTCCATGGAATCACCAACGCCATTATAGCACACAAGGTCTTTTTAAGGAACTCCGTAAGGGTCCGTATTTGTTTGACAAGGTGCGGCTTTGCCCATATAATCAACTAGGAAAGAAATCCCTCGGGAGGTCTGCCCATGCGGAAGATTGTGCGAGTCGCGATATTTCTCCTTTTCGCCTTGGCGGCGTTTTCCTCCGCGAAGGTCATCTTCGCGGGAGAAGACGACGATGGCCTCCATCCCGTCGTCTATTTCATGATCGAGGGGTGTCCCGATTGCATCACTGTGGAAGAAGAGGGCCTCATCGAAGAACTCCGGGCCCAGGGCTTGCATGTCGAGAAGTATGACATCGTCCAAGCCGAGAATGAGAAACTCTTCTTGCAGTACGGTGCCGCATATGACCCTCGCGCCGACATCCTCGTCCCCGTGATTTTCGCCGGGGATGACTATTACGAGGGATTCCGCTCCATCCGGGACGCCGTGCGGGACGGTTCCATCCGCGCAAGCGCCAATGACCCCCTGCTCGATATCGAGGATGCACCGCCTTTCACACTGGAAGGCTGGGGTGGGTTCGTCAGGGTGGTCACGGGAGCGCTCATCGCGAGTTTCAATCCCTGTGCGATCGCCATGCTCTTGATGTTCATCTCGATGCTCGGCTTTCTGAAAAGCAACCGTGTCCTCATCTTCGTCAGTGTCGCGTTCATCGGCGCCATTTTCGCCGTCAATTTCCTCTTCGGTGTGTTCCTGTTGAATGTTTTCCGGACCCTGGGGGCCATCCGGATCATCGCCTGGATCCTCTATCTCGTCTTCGCCATCCTCTGCGTCTATCTCTTTTTCATCACCTTCATGGACTTCTTGAACGTGCGCAAGACGGAATACGGGGAAATCCGCAACCAGCTTCCCAAACGCATCCGGCAATTCAATGAGCGAGTCATGGAGCGTTTCACCTCACTTTTACAGAGTGATGAAGGTAGTGTCCGCAAACGACTCTACATCCTTGCCGTGCCCTTCCTCGTCGGCGCGATCGTCGGTGTGACCGAAGCATTGTGCACAGGACAGACATACATCATCATCATCAATTCCATCCGGGACGCCCATCCCGTCACGGGACGGCTCTACCTCCTCCTTTTCAACATCATCTTCGTCACGCCGCTCATCGTCATCGCCTTCATCGCCATCCGTTCGAAGAACGTGATGGGAATCACTGATTTCTTCCGCCGCCACATGGGGAAGGTCAAACTTGCCGCGAGCATCTTTTTCTTGTTCATGGCGGTCTATTTCATCTTCCATCTGGCGGGCATCGACCTCTTCAGATACTTCCTGTAGGGAGGGATTGACCTTGAAAAAAGTCGCTTTGGTACACGCGGACGGCACTGTCCTGTTCGAGGGAAGGCCTCTGGAGATGCCCTTCAAGAAGGAGGCCGTCATCGAGAAGAGCATCGAGCTCTTCGATGACGACGACCCCTGTATCATCCACAAGTCGCATGTCGCAAGACATTTCGCGGATATCTTAGAGGAACGCTTCAAGTCCGAAAAGAAGGATGTCCTCCTCCTCGAGGACCATCCGGACATCAAAGCATTCTTGGACATCGATGACAACGCGAGCGTCACCATCCGCAAAACGGGGTGAAAAACATGCTCTATCTCGATTATGCCGCCACCACCAAGCCGGCGGAAAAGGTCGTCGATGCCATGGTTTCCGCCATGCGGGAATTCCCCGGCAACCCCTCTTCTTTGCATGCGGAGGGGAGAAAAGCAAACAAACGCTACAATCGTGCCAAAAAGCACATTGCCGACCTTTTGGGCGCAAACCGTGAGAACATTCTTTTCACATCTTCCGGCACCGAGGCCATCAACTTCGTCATCAAGGGCACCCATGCCAGACATCCGGACAAGACGATTCTCGTGTCCACCATCGAGCACACCGCCACAAAGAAGGCCGCGGAGTACCTCGAAGACAAGGGGACTTCCATCCGGCGGATCGGTTGCGACAAGGATGGATACCTCCGGATCGACGAACTCGAGAAAGCTCTCCGGGAGACCGATGTTTCGCTGCTTTCTTTGATCTATGCCAACAACGAGATCGGCACCGTCCAGGATGCGCGAAAAATCGCGGCCATGTGCCACGCCCACGATGTGAAACTCCATCTCGACATGGTCCAATCCCCCCTTCACGAGAAAATCGATCTGAAAGGACTCGGTTGCGACTATGCGAGTTTTTCCGCACACAAGTTTTTCGGTCCGCGCGGAGTGGGATTCCTCTATGCGAAAACGAAGGACGACCTGGACCCGTTGATTCACGGCGGGAAACAGGAGGACGGTCTCCGGGCCGGAACGGAGAATCTTCCGGGTATCGTCGGAACGGAAGTCGCTTTGGCGGAAGCCGCAAAGCATGTCGAAAAACGGGAAGAGAAAATCGGCATCCTGGCCGGGGACCTGCTTTCGGCTCTCGCAGAATCTTCTATCACTTGGCGGTTGAACGGTCCCCCGCTCGACAAACCCCGGCTGAAGAACATCTTGAACATCGGCCTCAAAGACCTCGATGCCGACGATGTCGCCTTCAGACTCGACAAAGAGGGAATCGGCATCTCGGAAGGCAGCGCCTGCAGTTCGGGAATCATCGAGGAAAGCCACGTGCTCAGGGCCATCGGTGTCGATGATGACCATATCGGGGGTTCGGTGCGGATCTCATTCTCCCACGAGCAGACGAAAGAGGACATGGAAAGACTTGTCCATGCCCTCGAGAAGATTGTCGGAAACGTTGGAAAGAAAAAGCCGTAAACACATCAAAAAAAAGAAGAGGCCGGGCCTCTTCTTTTCATTCTATTCCCTTCATGGTGCGATAGATGGAAATACCTGTCTGCTTTTCGAACCGCTTGTCGATCTGTTTCTCTTCGGCGATGCTGTTGACGATCTCCCGGAAACGTTCGTGTTTCGCTTTCAGTTCCCTCTCGTCCACAGCCTTTTTCGAGCGATGATACGCCTCGATCAAAGCGAGGAACTCGGCAATGTCGGCAAGTTCGTTTGTATCGTAGGCTTCATAATCGATCGGGAAGGGACGTTGTTCATTCATCGCCGAACGAGATCCCTATCGATTTGGCGGTCCGGACCGTATGGCCTTCGGGGTCGACGAATTTTTCGCCGCCTTTGCTCGTCTCTCCGGTCTCGCCGCTGCCGACGACTTCCTCGAGGGCGACATGCGAGATGTCCCGGCCGCGATAGCGGACCATCTTCCCCATCCCTCCCTGCATGAGGAGGTCGAGAGCGGCCACGCCGTAGCGGAGCCCGAGGAGTCTGTCGAACTGGGTCGGGGTCCCCCCGCGTTGCAGATAGGCCAGGTTGTTGTAGCGGACTTCGTGGTCGTCGATCATCTCGGAGAGCTGGTCGGTGATGACTTGGCCGATGCCGCCCAGGCGGATGGCATCGGGGGAATCCTCGACGACATCACGCACATGCACCTTGCCGTCCTTGGGCTTCGCACCTTCGCTCACGACGATGATGGAGAAATTGTTGCCGCGTGCGTCGCGTTCCTTCACCTTCTCGACCACGATGTCGAGGTCATAGGGAATCTCGGGGATGAGGATCACATCGGCGCTGCCGGCGATACCGCCTTCCAATGCGAGCCACCCGGTGTTCCTCCCCATGACTTCCACCACCATGACCCTGTCATGGGAATAGGCCGTGGTGTGGATTCGGTCCAAAGCTCCGACGATGGCCCCCAACGCGGTGTTGAAACCGAAACTCACATCGGTCGCCGGCAGGTCGTTGTCGATGGTCTTGGGGACGCCGACGACGGGTATGCCTTTCCGTTGGAAGTCACGGGCGCTGGTCAAGGTTCCGTCGCCGCCGATGACGATCAAAGCGTCGACACCCTCTTTTTCCATGTTCTCGAGAGCGACGTCGGAGACATCCTTGTACTCCACGCTCCCGTCTTCGTTCTTGATCCGGTAGTTGAAAAGGTTGTCCTTGTTCGAGGACTTGAGCATCGTTCCACCCAAATGCATGACGCCGGAAACGCTCTTGAGGTTCAAATCGATAAAATCGTTCAGATAAAGTCCCAGATACCCTCGGCGATAACCGATGACGTCTACGCCGTAGTTGAAGGTGGCCGCTTTTGTTATCCCGCTTATCACGGCGTTCAAGCCGCTGCAATCTCCCCCGCCTGTTATGATTCCAATTTTCTTGATCGGTTTCATAATGGCCTCCAAGACCGGACTTGTTCATACGTAGTTCTCCTAATGCTCTTCTATTCTACTCCTTAAACACACAAATCTCAACATGTATCCCACCATGAAAACGTTTTTGGACCTTGAAAACGGTTCCGTTTTCCTTGTGTTCTTCGGTCTTTTGCGAATTTTGGGCGGGTCGGATGGCAATCCGGGGGAAATTTGCTATAATGTATGCGAGGTGAGCAACATGATCACGATGGACGACATCATCAGGGAAGGGCATCCGACCCTGGAAAAACGCGCAAAAGAGGTTGGGCTCCCTCTGGACGAGGATACCAAGAAGACCCTCACCCGGATGCGGCAGTTCCTCATCAACTCCCAAGACGAGACCATCAGAGAAGAACACGGTCTGCGAGAAGGGGTGGGGCTCTCCGCACCGCAAATCGGCATCTCCAAGCGGATGCTCGCCATATACACCTTGGACGAGGATTTCGAAGAGCATCACGATTACATCATCATCAATCCGAAAATCATCGGCCATTCCGTGGCGAAGACCTATATCGCCGGCAGTGAAGGCTGTCTGAGCGTCGACCGCGAGGTCGACGGCGTCGTCCCCCGCCACAAGCGCGTGAGCATGCGCGGGCATTTCTATCGCCCCGACACGGACACCGTCGAGGAGAAGACGATCCGTCTCCGCGGTTTCCTTTCCGTCGTGATTCAACACGAGATCGACCATCTCGACGGCATCCTCTTCACCAAACGCATCGTCGCCGATCTCGAGCGTGCCGAACCGATCGAATTCAAACTTCCGGAAACAGAAGATGATGAATCCACTCCGGAAGAGAACCACAACCGCTTTCCGAAGGAGGAAAAAACATGAAAATCTTCATCGACACCGCGAACACCGAACACATCAAAGAGATCGCCGCGCTCGGCATTCTCTCGGGCGTCACCACGAACCCCACCCTCATCGCCAAAGAGGGCAGGGATTTCCAGGAAGTCATCAAAGAGATCACCGGCATTGTCGACGGTCCGATAAGCGGCGAGGTCATAAGCCTCAAGGCCGACGAAATGGTCGAAGAAGGCAGAGAGATCGCCAAGATGCACAAGAACATGGTCGTGAAAATCCCCATGACCGACGAAGGTCTGAAGGCCGTCAAGATTCTCGCCGAAGATGGCATCAAGACCAACGTCACCCTCGTCTTCAGCCTCAACCAGGCATTGCTTGCGGCCATTGCCGGCGCCACGTATGTCAGCCCCTTCGTCGGCAGGCTCGACGACACCCTGCACGACGGTATCGAAGTCGTTAGCGATATCCGTGACGTCTACGACATGTATGGTTTCGAAACGGAAATCATCAGCGCCAGCATCCGGCATCCGTCCCATCTTGCCGATTCCGCCCGCGCCGGCGCCCACATCGCCACTGTCCCCTATGCCGTGTTGAAGAAAGCGCTGACCCACCCCCTGACGGATAAGGGTATCGATGCGTTCTTGGCCGACTGGAAAGCCGTTTTCGGCAAAGACGACTGATCCGGAACCCGGGGAGGGATACCATGTCTTTCTTTCGTCATCAAGCCACACTCATCAACGGCAAGAAACAAAACCTGAAGGACCTCGAAGGGAACGTCTTGCTGGTCGTGAACATCGCGTCCGCAGGCAAGCGTGCAAAAAAGCAGCTCAAGGAACTGGAGCATATCCACAAGGACTACCGGACAGAGATGTTCCTCGTGCTCGGTTTCCCATGTGACCAGTTCAAGGGTGATGAGCCGAAAACAAGCAAGGAGTACTATCAGGCCCTTTCGGGACTGGGCATCTCTTTTCCGCTTTTTGCGAAGACCCCCGTCAAGGGAGCCAAGGCCCACCCCTTGTTCAAGTGGTTGAAAAAACGCAAGAGGGGTCTTTTCGGCAACGAGATCCGGAGTGATTTCACCAAGTTCTTGATTGACAGAGATGGAAACGTGGTCAAACGTTTCGGCCCCCGAAAGAGTTTCGAACGGATGCGAGTCGATATCGCAAAGGTTCTATGAAACGGCAGCGCAGTATGAGACGCCCCCCTTGCTTGGACGAATCGTCCAAGCAAGGGGGGCGTCTTTTTTATCATGGGAAAATGCTGTCCATTCGCACAATGGATGAAACCACGGGGTTCTTATTCGGGTTTACGGTTCTGCACATCGAGTTCGGTGGGCTCGACAACTTCTTCGCGTTTCTGCAGGACTTCGATCCGGCGACTTGTGGAAGGATGGGTGAGGAATAGACGGGCATAGAGCGGGTGGCGATCGGTCGGAGACCCGTGCTTCTCAATCGTCCTCAACGCCTTCTGCAGGGCCTTGCCGTGTCCGGCATCGGCCACGAAAGCGTCAGCTTCAAATTCCTGCCTGTGCAAAAGAGCCAAAAACGGCATCCTGAGCAACATCGAAAAGATGCCGAGACCGAAAAACAAGGAGCCCCACATCTCAGCTCCGGCGCCGAAGATTTCGTGTCCGGCGAGGAAACGTCCCGTGCCCAGATAGAGGATGAAGACCGACGCGGCGAAAACGAGCCGGCGATGGAGGTGTCTTTTTTTGTCGTGGGCGATTTCATGGACCATGATGGCCGCCACTCCGTCCGAAGAAAGGTTGGCGAGGATCTCCGGTGAGACGATGAGTTTCCTTTTACCGAAAAAAGCCAAAAGTACGGCGTTCATGGCAAAGAGTCCCCCGGAAGTGCGGACCATGCGGACGTCATCGAGGAGATCCGTCTCGAAAGGGAGCCGCCCTGTATCGATTCGGTGTTCGTAAGGGACCAAAGACATATGCTTGCCCAGGATTCGCGGACCGAAGGTGTATATGACGGCCGAAGCGCCCAGAATGGAAAGGAAAAGCAGGAACAAAAGACCCTGGATTGTGAGAACGAGAAAAAGAAGCCAAGCGGCGAGAACAAAGAAAGCGAAAAGAAGCGAATACGTTAGCGTGTGCAGAAAAAGGCCGCGCCAAAAGGAGCGGCGCCAACGTTCTCCCGGCAAAGCTTCCAAAAAAGCGCTCACGAACACGAAGACAAGAGCCAAGACGATAGCGCCTCGAATGGTCAAGCCCATGAGAGAGAACGCCATGTAGACGATGGCCGCCACCATGACAAAGACGCGTTTGACCAGCGGACGGTAGGCGGAGAACCCCCCGTCGCCACGATGGCGGACATCGAGTCGCAAGGCGACACTGTCCAAGGCCAAAAGCGCGACGAAAGCGAAAAGAAGGATGGCTCCTCCCATGGGGCATGCCCCCTTCCGGCATCATTCGCCGATGATTTTGATCAACACGCGTTTTCGGCGTTTCCCGTCGAACTCGCCATAGAATATCTGTTCCCAAGGACCGAAATCTGGTTTGCCGTCTGTGATCGCCACGACGACCTCGCGACCCATGATGGTGCGTTTCAGATGCGCGTCGGCATTGTCCTCATATGTGTTGTGCCGGTATTGGTCGTAGGGTTTTTCGGGTGCCAGACGCTCGAGCCAGGCCTCGAAATCATGATGCAGGCCGGATTCATCGTCGTTGATGAAGACACTCGCCGAAATGTGCATGGCATTGACGAGTACGAACCCCTCTTTGATGCCGCTTGCGGCCACGGCCTCTTCCACGTCCTTGGTGATGTTGATGAGTTCGCGCCTTGTCTTCGTGTTGAACCAGAGTTCCTTGCGATGACTCTTCATATTGTCTCCCTCCTTTTCTTTCTGCTACGCCGGAGGACATCCAGCATCTTCTCGGCATAGATATATGCCTCTTTGTATTTCCTTGTTTCTTCGAGAGCGCCGGTATAGATTTCCATCGTGATCACAAACATCAAATAATCCCCTTTCTCGAGGCAGATGTCCGTGATATCCTTGAGCCTTTCGAGCGTGTGATCGTCCGTCTCTTTCACATAAAATTTCTCCATGATTCCGAAAAACATCCGCTCCACCGGCTTGTATGTCTTCACCGGCCGCTTCTTGTATTCTTCAATCGTCTGCAGTGCGAGAACAGTCCGGCCGAGAAGATGGTAGGCATAAATCTTCAGGATGTAATACCAAGCGATTTCGAGCCGGAATCGAGAAAGAATCTCGAGCGCTTTCTCGGGACGTTTCTCCAACAGGTGGAAACGGGCCATGTTGAGTTGGGCGAAATAGTAGAGTTCGAGCGCCCCTACCCGGGAGGCGAAAGTGGTTACATCCTCATGGAGGCTTTGGACTTCGAGCGGGTTGTGTTGGTGGATGCGGATGATCTGCAAAAGGAGTTTGGTCCGACAAGCCCGATGGAAATTGGCGTGTCGCTCGTAGAGTTCGAGCGCCTTTTCGAAATGGTCCACGGCTTCTTGATAATGACGGTAGTCGTTATGGAAAATGGTCCCTATGGTGATGTGCGCGTTGGCGAGATGATGGGGGTCGTCCAAGGTCCGTAGGCATTCTTTCAGCTGATCCATGCTTTTTTCTCCGCGAGATGTGCGATAGAGATATATGGCCTCTTCGACATTGAAAAGTCCCTTTTGCCATTCGTCCATGGTCGGAGAAAGAATCTTGGCTGTTTGATAGAATGGTTCCGTTTGTTGTTGCGAGCGTTTCAGACGGTAGGTCGCGATGAACATGATCAGATGAAAATCGACGAAACAGTCGCTTTTCACATATCGTTCTCTGTTTCTGAGCAGATGGTCGTATTGGCTTTCGGCCTCGAAATATTCCCGATAGAGGATGTTATGGTAGAGACTGTCGAATTGTTCCTTGAATGTCGACAACAAAACATAGTCGTCATGGAAGGGGATTCCGAGAGTCTCCTTGAGACGGCCGAGAGCCGCTTTTTCGAGTGGGACCCCTTCTTTTTCCAGTCTTTGGAGACACCCACGCGAAATATCCGCCCGGCGGGCGAGTTCGGTGAGAGAAAGGCCTTCTTCCTTGCGACATTGACGGATGAAAAGGCCCAAGCGAAGTTGTTTTGTTCCGCTTTCCTCCATGGAAACCTCCTCGGAATGTTATGAACTCTTGAGCGTTCGCGACCGCATCCTTGGTGGAGATTGTTATACTGTGGTAAAGGTGTGATGAGAATGCTCAGGACGCTCTTGTACAGACAAAGAAAACAAAATAACATGCTGTTTTTGCTGGCGGCGTTCTTTTTCATGCATGGGATCTATACCTTTTTGGATGTGCTCGCCCATGGCGGTGTCTTGGACACAATCACCGCGCTGGGCGCCCCTCTGCTCTTGATGCACCAGTTGCTGAACGCTGCGATGGCGGCCCTGGCGGCCCTCATGCTGAGCCTCGGCCGTATCCGGCTCCATCTCACGGGGAAGGAACCCGCGGGCTCGACGGGAATCCCCTTCTTCTCGTTCTTCTTCGGTCTTCTCACTTTCGGTTGCACACCGTGCGTCGTCGCCTTCTTCTCGGCGATCGGCATCGCTTTCACGCCCATCGTCTTTCCGCACGGCAACCTGCTTTGGAAGGTGATTCTGCTCTTGTTGATTGGCGCGGGATTCTTTTTGATATTGCGAACGCTCGATCGGAGCGTCTGCCGACTCAAACCTCGAAGCGGCCGTTGAAAGGGCCGTTTTTCTTTTGCAAGACCCTTGTCATCACTTCTTCGCTGAGAGGCTTTGAGAAATGGAATCCCTGACCGAACGTGCCACCGAGTCTCTTGATGACTTCCGCTTGCTCGGCTCGTTCGATCCCTTCGGCGATGATGCCAAGTCCATAGGCCTTCCCGAGGGCGAGAATCCCCTCGATGACACCGAGGCTTCTCGCACGAGGAAGGTCGGCGATGAATGAACGGTCGATCTTCAACATGTCGATGGGCATCTCGTGCAGATGGGAGAGCGAGGAATATCCCGTACCGAAATCATCCAAGGCGATGCGGAAACCCTCTTTTTTGAATGCGCGCAGATGGTCGTTGAAAGCGGCATAGTTCGAGATGTATGTGGACTCAGTGATCTCTAAGATGATGTCTTCGGGATGCACGCCGGCCTCTCGGCATTGAGCCGTGATTTCGGGAAGGAACGCATCATCCGTGAACTCTTGCACGCTGATGTTCAAAAAGAGCAGGCAATTTTCACCGACGAGTCCGTCGAAGACCTTCTTCGCCGCAAGCGCTTGTTTGCGGACGAGCTCACCGATGGCACCGATCAGACCGCGTCTTTCGGCGAGAGGGATGAACGCTGCCGGAGAATGTCCCGCAAGCCGGGCCAGTGCTTCGAATCCGGCAATCCCGCCGTATTCCAGATTGACGATGGGTTGATAGGCCACAGTGAGTTCTTCGTTCTCCACAGCGGTCTTGAGTGTATCCGCGAGGCGTTGGGTCTCTTCCAGCGCCTTTTGGAGGGAGGGTGTGAATGACATGGCCTCTTCGCCCGCTTCGATGGCGGCTTCCAGTGTGACGAAGGCGGCGGTGAGGAGATCGTCGGTGGCATCACCATGTTCCGGATGGGCGGCAAGTGCCGAAGTGCAATCCAAGGGAACATCGAGGCGTCCGGCCGTATCCTTCAATCTCTCGTTATGGTCGCGGAGAACAGATTCGAAAGCTTCTTCCGCTTTTGCCCCCCTGTAGACGAGAAGAGCGAAGAATTCGCTGTCGATTTGCGCATAGAAGGCGGGAGGGTCCCCCTCTTTAAGTTTCTGGGAAAGAGGCCTGAACACGCTCAGATAGGATGTCTCATCCGCGCTCGCCATAAGAGCGGACTTGTTGTTGACCTTGGTGAGAAGGAGGTGGAAGGGAATGGATTTGTCGAAGAGCTCCTCCATCCTTTCCCGCAAAGCCAACTCGTTGGAGAGACCGGTTTCGGGATGGGTCCGGAGGAGCTTTTCCTTGTCTTTTTTCAACGCCTCGATCTCGGTCAGATCGCGATGGATGCCGAGATGGTAGCGGATGTTTCCTCTTTTGTCTTTCACGGTACGGATAGTGAGGTCCTTGGGAAGAAAGTCGCCGTTTTTCCGGCGGTCCCAGATTTTTCCGCGCCAATACCCTTGTTCGTGGATAGAACGCCACATCCGCTTATAGTATTCCTCGTCGTGGATACCCGACTTGAAGTCTCCGGGTGTCCCGCCGATGATCTCTTCTTTTCCGTATCCCGTCGCGCGGACCACCGTCGGATTGACATAGACGATGCGGTTCTTCCGGTCCGTGATCACGATGCCGTCATGACTGGAATCGGCGATGACCGAAGCGAGCGCCAGAGTGTGACGCAGATGTCTCGTGGCGATAAAATATGTGAAGATGCCGAGGGAAGAGGTCGCCAGGACGAGAAGGACATAATGGAGAAAGGCGGTCTCGAGTGTGTCGAAAACACCGGACAAGATAAAAAGGATGAGCACTGATGCCAAGGGGAGCAGAGCTCCCGCCATGACGAGACGTTTCAGAAAGAAAGCTTCGAAACGATTCATGTTCATAGCCGCCCCCCCTCAATACGTCCTCTTGTCCGGAATCACACCGCGGACACCACCCGCGGGATTGTCGACATCGCCCGCGTAGCGCGGGATGAGATGGATGTGCAGATGGAACACGGTCTGACCCGCCGCGGCATGGACGTTGACGCCGATGTTATAGCCGTCGGGGGCGTAGCGCTTGTCCAGATGGGTCTTCATGGCGTGAAGGCCCTTGTGGATGGCGACGATCTCTTCCTCGGTGGCTTCGAAGTAATGTTCGATATGGCGTTTGGGAATGACGAGGACATGACCCTTGCTCACGGGGAAGCGGTCATAGACCGCGAAAACGTGCGTGTTTTCGTAGATGATCTCGTGTTTCAAGTTGCAGAATATGCATTCGGACATGGCGGATAACTCCTTCTCAAGCCAATGAACGCTTGGTCATGGTGATCATCTTCTTCGTGGCTTCATAAGCCTCTTTGTAGCGGCGTTTCTCTTTCAAAAGCCGAATATAGTAGGAATAGGCGACATCCGCCGTGACCGGGGCCATCTGTTCCCAAGCGGTCTCGAAGAACATTTCGAGCTCCTTTTTTGATTCGGCAAGTCCTTTTTCCGCATATACCCTCATGAAGGAGATTCCTTTCTCGTACATGTCGAAACGCCCGGTCTTGTCGCTTTCTCTTGGCAGACTCTCGATATGGGACAATGCCGCTTGCGGTCCCTTCTGCTTCAATAAGAGGAGGGCGCGGAAATAATGGCCACGGGTCGTATCATCTTTGGCTTTGTCCAGTCTTTCAAGGGCTTTGTCATAATCCTTCCCGAAATAGTGATAGAGGGCCCAGGCGGTCTCCAAGAAGCTCTCCAGGGCAGTATATCCATAGCGGTGCGCGGTCGCGACGATCTTCTCCAATCGTTCCTCCACACCAACACGGATTCCGGCCTTGATCATGTTCGATATCTCCACGGCATCACATTCTGAGACGCGGAGCACGTTCTGGTCCTTCTCGAACATGTCGCGGGCTTTTTCGATATGATGCGATGATTCCGTCAGATGGCCGGTCTCGTTATAGGTGCGGGCCAACAAAAGATGCGCGAGCGCCGTGTGCGAACGGTTCACCGCCAGATCGATCGCTTGGCGATAATCCTCAATGGCCTCATCAAAATGATTCCAGTGATAATAGTGGGCGCCCCGATAGACATGGAACTTCTGTTTTTTTTCGGGAGGGAAAAGGGCTGCGACGGATGTGAGTTCCCCGACCAAGGAATCCGCATCCTCCGGTGAGCCGGTCCGCCCGAGATAGGCGCATCCGAGCATGACGACCATATAATCGGTCATCCAAAGCGAATGACCATGGATGTCGCGGGGGTCTTGCAATTGTTTGTACAGACGTTCGGTCGCATCGTGATCCAAATACAAAAAGGCGTATTCCAGTCGTTCCTCAAGGTCCTTGAACGTGGCTTTTTCTTCTTCGTCGAAGGTGAGGTCGAGATCGAGCACGCGGGATAGACGCGTAAAGACATCCCGGCCGATGGCCGTCGAGCCGGTCTCGATCTTTCTCACGTGTGCATGCGAAAAGCCCGCTTTGCGGGCGAGATCGCGCAACGATTCGTTCCGGCGGGTGCGTAGAATGCGCACCGCATAGCCGAAATCCTCTTTGTTCTCGGACAGATTGAAGACAGTCAGGAGATCCTGCATGCATCCACCCCGCTTTTGGGGTTCTTTGTCAAGAGGCGCCGGTGAAGATTTTCCGTTCGAGAAAGATCCGTACCCCGCCGATCATCATCGCGCTGATGAAGGCGATGGTCCCGAGTTTGCCCCCGGCACCGTTGAAGAAAGGCGCGCTCAAAACGAAGATGAAACCGAACATGACCCCGGCAAGGAAGATATAGCGCTCATCGCGCAACTTCTCGGGAGAACTCATGCCGACGAAAGACGCTCCGAAAGCGGCGATGGCGAGGTCGATGCCGAAGTCACCGAAAATAAAGGGTAAAAGAGGGCCCGCGACCACACCGACGACGGCGCTACCGAATACCGGTCCGGCTTTGAAGCGGATACTGATGATGTAGGCCGTCACAGCACCGACAACGCTCGCGGCGACGAGATGAATCCTTTCCCAGGAGTCATAGACGATCGGATCGAGAAAATCGGCCCGCACGATGATGCCCGTCAGAAGGGCCGCACCGAAGGCGATGGTCCCGAGCTTCCCCCCATAGCCGTTGAAGACGTCTTTCGTTGCCACAAAAATGACTCCCACCACGACAGAAGCAATGATGAACTGCCCCATGGAAAAATGGTCCGGGGAACACATCCCGAGAAACGACCCGCAGAAGATCGGTACGGCATAAGGCTTCACGGCGATCGCGGCCACAAGCCCGACGGCCCCGGAAGCGGTGACGGCACCGAGCCCGGCTTGCGTACTCAGTATGAAAGTGATGACGGAGGCGATAGAAGTCGCCAAAAAATCATATAGGGCTTTTCTCGAAAAGGGCCCATAGCTCTCCTCGAGGTTTTTCGTCTCGATGAAGGCACGTCGGAACACATAGAGCATGGCGATGATGAAAGGGACGAACGCCAGAGAGAGAAAGATGTTTTCGCTGTAAGCACTGTGGATGGTCGCCCCCATGAGGACCACGGCGAAAACGACCAATGAGGCATAACCGATATAGCGTCTCATGGAAAAAGAGCGTCAGATGACGCCCAGTTTCCTCCCCACCCGCTCGAAAGCGGCGATGGCTTTATCGAGATTCTCTCTGGTGTGCGCGGCGCTGATCATGACGCGGCAACGGCCTTTGTTCTTGGGGACGGTCGGAAAGACGATGCCGGAAACGAATACCCCTTCATCCAACAAAGCCTTGGAAAAATCCATGGTCTTGGCCTCCCCGCCGATCATGACCGGGGTGATGGGGGTTTCGCTCTCGCCGATGTCGAATCCGAGGTCACGCAGCGATTTCTTGAAATGCTCCGCGTTCGCCCAGAGTTTCTCCGTGTGCTCTTCGCTTTCCATGAGCATCTTCACGCTTTCGATGGTCGCCGCCGTCGCCGCCGGCGGAAGCGCGGTCGAGAAAAGCAGGGGACGAGCCCGGTGCAAGAGCCAATCCTTCACACTCTGTTTGGTGGCGACATAGCCGCCGACAATACCGATGGCCTTGCTCAGGGTGCCGACGATGAAATCGATCTCGCCGTGGAGGCCGAAATGGTCCACGGTGCCGCGGCCGCTCTCGCCGAGCACACCGCTACCGTGGGCGTCATCCACATAGGTGAGGCAATCGTGTTCTTTCGCCAGTTCGACGATCCGCGGAAGGTCGGCCAGATCGCCGTCCATCGAGAAGACACCGTCGGTGATGATGAAGACGTTCGCATAATCCTTGCGTCTCTTTTTGAGAATCCGCTCCAGATCCGCCATGTCGTTGTGCTTGTAGATGGCCTTGTCGGCTTGGGAAAGGCGCACGCCGTCGATGATCGAGGCGTGGTTCAATTCGTCGCTCACAATGAGGTCGCCTTTGGCGGTAACGGCCTGGATGGTGCCGATGTTGCAGTTCAAGCCCGATTGGAAACAGATGACGGCCTCTTCGCGCTTGAACTCCGCCAGGAGTTCTTCAAGTCTCTCGATGAGGTCCTGGTTGCCGACAATCGTCCGTACGGCGCCGGCGCCGGCACCGTATTTGTCGACGGCTTCTTTGGCGGCTTTCTTCACGCGCGGATGGTTGGCGAAACCGAGATAGTTGTTGCTGGAGAGGTTGATGACCTTTCTTCCGTCGAGTTCGATTTCATTGTCGCAGGGGCCGTAGTTCACGGGGAGTTTCCGATAGACCCCGTCGTCTTTCAGTTTTTGAATCTCGTCTTCGATGAATTTCCATTTTTCACTCATAGTCGTCCTCCTCGGGAATCAAAACGATTTTTCCACTGTCGCCCGATTTCATGATTTCGGCCGCTTTCTCGACATCCTTGAGCGGGAGTTGATGTGTGATGATCTTGTCGAGATTGAGCCTTCCCTCATCAATCAGTCGGCGCACTTCATGCCAGGTGTCATAGATCCTTCTTCCGACGACGCCGTAGATCTCGATGCCTTTGAACACGACATCATCGGCGAGATTCAACTCGATGTTTTCCGCCGGGATGCCGAGCAGGCTCATGCCGCCGCCGGGCTTGATATATTTGAACGCCTGTTCAATGGCGGTCTTGTTGCCGCTGAATTCGCCGACGACATCCACACCGCGTCCGTCGGTCTCTTCGAGGACCCGTTTCACGACATCTTCTTCCCGGGGGTCGATGACCACGTCGGCACCGAGCTCCTCCGCTTTTTGTCGACGATACGCGTTGATCTCGATGGCGATGATCTTCTTCGCACCATAGGCACGTGAGACATCGATACCCATGAGGCCGAGCGGCCCGCAACCGACAATCGCCACGCTTCTTCCTTCCACCGGGAAGTGCGCCATGGTGTGGACGGCGTTGCCCAATGGTTCCTGGACGGAAAGGTGCAAGTGGTTCGCGGCCTTGTTGTTCAAGAAGCAGTTCGCCTCGGGGATTTTGACATAACCGGCGAAACAACCATCCGTGTCAACACCGATAATCTTTGTGTTCTCACAGATATGTCCTTCACCGCGAAGACAGAACTCGCACTCGCCGCAGATGATGTGAGTCTCGGCGCTGACAATGTCGCCCTTTTTCACCTTCTCGACGCGTTTTCCGACCTTGATGACCTCGCCACTGAACTCATGGCCGACAATCAAGGGGAGCCGCAAACGGTTTTTCGCCCATTCGTCGAAGGTGTAGAGGTGATAGTCCGTTCCGCAAAACGAAGCTGTGCGGACTTTTACAAGAACTTCATCTTTTTTCAATTCGGTGCTGATTTTCCTCTTCTCGATGGTGAACCCTTGTTCCGGCCGGTCTTTGATAACGGCCGTCATGCACAGTTCCTTCGCTTCGTCCATGGTCTCGTCATCTCCATTCTTGGATGTTTGCAAGGGTTAGAGCGCTTACATTTTATCACAATTGACATTATAACATACGCAAGCTGTGCAGATAAGGCAGAGAGGGAAATTCTTGACGCTCAAAACGACCTGTGGGGCCGGATTTCAAGTCTTCTCGCCATCTTTGACGGAAAACATCCCGGAAGGCGGTTTTATCTCTCCGACCTTCTCCAGTGTCGACTGGAAGACAGCGGGACCGACGATCTCGAAGAAGAGGATGCTCGAGAGAACCACAGTCTGTATGATGCGGGCTTCTTCTTCCGGAAGTAACGTCGTGAGAGCGATCAGCATTCCTATTGTCACTCCACCTTGCGACAGTAGACTCAAGCCCATGTGTTTCTTGATTGTAGCGGGATAACCTGTGATTGTCGCACCGAGATAGTTCGCGACAATCACGCCGACAACCCGGAAAAATATGTAGAGCAAAGCCAAAGCGCCGGCATCACGCAAAACACCGAGTGACATGTCCAATCCGACAATGGTGAAGAAAAGGATGATGAAGGGACGCTCAAAGTGTTCGATAGCGCTATCCTGAAGCAAAAAAGTCTCTTTGCCGATGAAATTCGTGAAAACCATACCCGTGATGAGAGGGATCAATATCATGGAAAGATGATAAGTGTGCGCAACCCAGACGGAAAGGGTGATGAAAGCCAGAGCCATGACTAGATAGGCGGTGTATTGATCGTCTTTCGTCAGCCTGCAGAGGAACAATTTCGAAGCAATACCAAACCCGGCACCGAAGATTGCCCCGACGATGACGGACAAAGCGACTTCTTTGAGCGGAATGAGCAACGTGTTGAAAATGTCAAGTGCGGCACCGCTCACTAACGACACCGCTATAGAGGAAAGAAGACCGAACATGAGCACCGCTGTGATGTCGAGAATCCCCAAAAAAGGGACGATAGTGTCACTCAGGGGACCTTTGGCGTGCAACTTATGGATAATGACCATGATGGGCGCCGGCGCCGTAGCGACAGCCAATGCCGAAAGAGCCAGTGCCAACCACAGTTCCCCCATCAAAAGATAAGTGCCAAAAAAGACGATTACGGCCACACCGATAGCATGGATAAGAGTGAGGAATACGATCCGTACACCATGTTTCTTCAGTTTCGGCAACCAAAGCTCCGTACCGATCTGATAGGCGATGACGGCCAAAACAACATTCAAGATGACGCTCAATCCACCAATCGCCGTGTGGTCGATGAGATTCAGCATGCTCGGTCCGATGACAAGCCCTGCCAGAATGTATCCGGAAATCTCCGGAAGATGCAAAAGACCGACGATTTTTCCAAAAACATATCCCACAAGGAGAATGACCGCAATATATAACAACAATGAGTAAGGATCCAAAATGGTTCACCACCGTTCTATCGTGCTGTCGTGCCTGGTAGAAAAAGAGGGAGACACACGCCTCTAGGAGCTTGTTTTGGAGAGAGGGCCAACTCCGCCGCCCTCCGCATTTCCATCATACACCTCCTCTCGTCTTTGTTCAAGGATTCTATCCGGTGACAAAAAAAACACCGGGCTTCCGCCCGGTGAAAAAAATGATTTTTTTTTTGCGATGAATCGTATATGATTCATCCGCGACTTCCTTAACCCACCGCTCTACCATCATTATGATAGACCATGAACGAATTAGCAAGATGGGAACGTTAGTTTACACCATCCGTTTTTCGGGGGGGTTAAGTGCGGAATTCTGTTCGGTCAGCGCAAAAAATCACGTTGTTTATAGAAGGAAAGATGCCGTTTCGCCACTTCGAGGGCTGCCTTGTAATCACCGCATCGTTCATGATGGGCGATGAGCATCTCGTTGATCATATAGTACAAGGGCGCATTCCGGATGACATCCATGTTTTCGTAGATGGTCCGGACCGCATTCTCGAGATCCGTATCGGGGATATCCTCGCCGATATGAGCCAAGAAGAGTCGCCCCGCGGCGAAGAAGAAATCCCGCACCTTCCCCGGCGGATGTTTTTCGATTTGGTCCAGGCAGGTCCGGGCCTTGTCGGCGTTGCCGATCTCGTGGTTGAGATACGCTTGATAGAACCAAAACCGCGGGGCATCCTCTTTCGCGGTCTCGAAATGTGCTAGCGCTTGCTCATTATCGCCCTTGGCGAAAGCGAGATAGGCCTCCATGCGGGCGATCACCCGCTGGAACGCTTCCCGGAAGCGCAAGGTGCGGTTCAGGGACTGTTTGAGATAGCGGATGGTGTTCTCCGCCTCCTCATAGTTCCCCAATTCGATGTGTTTCTTGACGACCACAACCTCGATTTCCATCTTCCGGTAGGTGTTGTTCAGGGCGGTGTGTAGTTTGGCGGCCTCCAAAGCGTATTTCAGGCTTCTGTGGTCTTTGAAGAGGAAATCGTACACTCGCGCGAGGAAGGTGATGGTCACAGCATAGAAATTCTGCGGTTCGGGAATCTCCATGTTCTTTTTCAGATATGTGAGAGCCACATCGTATTCGGCGGCATGATAATATTTTATGCCCAAAATCAGGTTGTACATCTGTTTTTGTTCTGAAGAGAGATACTCATAGACTTCTTCGAGTTCGTCGAGTATCCCGTGGCGACGCTTCTGCAGACGGAAACTCCGATATGTCTCCTTGGCCAGCAAGAAATCCACGCGCAAGGGGGAGTGCAAAAGCCTCTTGGCCCGTTTTTTCAAGGCTTCATAATACATGTCGACATCGTCCGGATGGGTGTAATAGACCGCGTTGTTGAAAGCGGCGAGGAGGTGCTTCAAAGAGCTTATTTCCTCCGCGCCGAAAAACATGGAGACACCCACGGTCCGGTAGAGTTCCTTCAATGTATCCTGATTCGGATGGATTTTGCAGTTCTCGATGTCGCTGACGACGGTGTGGGAGAGTCTGGCGCTCCGGGCCACCCCGCGGGCGGAATACCCCTTGCACTCACGAAAATTGCGGAAAAGGCGTCCCAGAATCTTCAGATTGTCTCGTGAATAGGGAAGCGATGTCATGATCCGACCTCCTTGATTGGAGGAATGCTCAATTCTCCTTGATCCATGCGAGTATACGCGTAAAGGTCTTCGACCTGTCGGTTTCGTTCAAAACTTCGTGGCGGGCTTTCGTCACTGTATGGATGGTTCCTTGAAAACCGTCGATGAGCTTGTCGTATCGGGAGAAAAGCCGCTCTACCGAACGCATGCCTCGGGAAAGGGGATCCTTTTCGCCGGAGATGAAAAGCATGGGGATGGCGGGGGTCTGGCCGATGGCTCGGGGGTGATTCACCTTTGCGAAGAGTCCGAAGAATTCGCGATAGAAGAATTTGTTGTAGGCGAAACCGCAATGCGGGTCTTCTTCATAACGACGGACGATCTCTTCATCATGGGTGAGCCAATCGTTCTCCCGTTCCCTCTCCTTTACGCGGTGGGCGGTGTTACGCTTCATGAGGGCATGCATCAACCGGTTGCGCTTTTGCGTCGAAAGGAAAAGTCCTGTGAGAAAAGCTAGGAGGCGGCTTGTTGTGACCATGACCCGCGAATATGCGGGGGGAGTCCCCATGACGATCGCTCTTTTCGTGAAACGGCCGTCCGTCTGGAGATGGCGCCGCAGGATGAGAGAGCCCATGCTGTGGCCGAGGGTGGTGATGTCCGTGACACCCTCCTTCTCGGATATGTATGCTTGGACGGTGCCGACATCTTCGATGATGCTGTCGAATGTGTCTTTTTTGCGAAAGATTCCGACCTCTTCCCCTTCTTCACGACTCCCGCCGTGCAACCGGTGGTCATGGGCATAGACGGTGTAATTGTTTTGGGCAAGATACGCTGCGAACTCTTCATATCTTTCGGCATGTTCGCCCATACCATGCAAAATATGGACGACCCCTTTCCTGTCGTCTTTTGCGCGCATCACGTGCAGTTTCAGCCTTCTACCATCAACCGCATCGATGAAACGTCTTTGAAAGGTCATGAGAGCCTCCGTGGCAGCGGATACTCATGGTTTCTTCCGCACAAAGACCGTGTTTGTATCATAATTATAACATATACGCCCCCCACAACGCATCTTGTGGAAAGAAACTGTGTCTTGGCGAAAGATGCATCGTCGTTTTCATCATATGGACCTGCCTGTGTTATAATGCTTTTAGATTTCTCACAAAGGATGATTTCCCCATGAAACACTTTCTGACCTTCACGCTCTTCATCATCGCCGCTTTGACGCTTGTCGCTTGCGGCACCTCTCCCTCGGAAGGGTCCTTGGAACCGGACCCCGAAGTGACACCCGAGGTCATCGACATCTATTATCTGAACGATCTCCACGGTGCCATCCTTCCAAGTGGTAACGCCATGGGCATGGCTCGCATCGGCAATTTTCTCATCGAAAGAAGACGGGAGAACCCGGAAGGGACTTTCGTGCTCGCGGGCGGCGACATGCTGCAAGGGAGCGCGCTTTCCAACTACTATCACGGGAAATCCGTCATCGAACTGATGAACGCCACATATTTCGACGCTTTGGCCATCGGCAACCACGAGTTCGACTGGGGGTTGGAAGTCGTCACCGACTATTTCGACCCCGACGGAGGCATCGCCGAATTCCCTCTCCTTGGCGCCAATGTGCATTACAAGGGAACCGACGATATGCCCGAGAACATCGACCCCTATGTGATTTTCGAACGCGGTGATCTCCGGATCGGTATCATCGGCACCATCGGTTACGGCCTCGAATCCTCGATCGCGAGAAGGATGGTCGAAAACTATGAATTCAAGAATCCCGGACCCATCGTCGAGGACTACGCCCGCTATCTGAGACAGGACGAGGATGTCGACATCGTGCTCCTTCTCACCCATGATATCGGCAACGTGAACGACGATGTCCGGCATTTTGACGAAGACGCCCGCGTGGATGCCATCTTCAACGGCCACAGACACTGGGAATACACACGTTATGACGGCGATGTCCCCGCCATCCAATCCGGGGCTTACGGAGAATATGTCGGTCACATCCGCTTCGAACTCGATGGGAACGACATTGTCGACACTTCCATGCGGAACCTCTCCCGCAATGACGATACCTTGTTCTGGGAGGCCCATCCCGACATCCAGGCGATAATCGACGAATATGTCCTCGAGACCGACGAGATATTCAACGATCCCATCATCACGCCCGCTCGCGGTTTCGACCGCGGTGAGCTCTCCGACTGGGCGGCCGAACTCATGCGAATCGCTTCTTCTGCCGATGTCGGCAGTCAAAACTACGGCGGAACCAGACACCCGTTTCCGGGTGACGAGCCCATCACCCTGTCCACGCTCTATGAAGTCTGGCCCTTCGACAACGCGGTCGTGGCGGCGGATCTTCTCGGCAGCGACTTGAACCATTTCATCGACACCAGCAACAACATCAGCTATGGGGAGACGACCGCTTTCGACGATGACGAATACTACACGATCGCGACGAACGACTACGTCTTCTATCATGAAAGAAACCGGTTCGACGACATCGGCGAGAACATCACAGAGCTTCCCCTCTATATCCGGGAACTCATCGAACTCGAGCTCAAGCTCCAAGCGGAAGTCTATGGTGAATTCTGTGTCACGAACGACATCCTGATCACCCCCTACGCCGGCCAAGAGGATTGGCCCATAGACGAGATCGAAGGAAAGGACTGACCATCTGTCGCCATAACCCGAGGAAGCCCGTCGTGGCTTCCTTTTTTCTTTTCCTTCCACAAAAAAAGCCCCGGAGGGCTTTTGGGGGTTCCATTTGGAGGTCCCGACCGGATTCGAACCGGTGATCACGGAGTTGCAGTCCATTGCCTTAGCCACTTGGCTACGGGACCCTCGTCCTTGGCGAATTTATGGTATCACATTTCCCGTGGTTGTCAAGACTTTACACATCGTGCTGCTTGTCGGTTTCTGCGTCTTCCGAAGGAACACCATCAGCGGCTCTTTTCTCGAAGTGGGCCAAGGCCCGCCGCTGTAGAAAAATCATCAGAAAAGCCATACTGCTGCCGATGAGGGCGAGCCAAAGTATGATGTCGCTCGTCTGTCCGCCGAGAACATGTACGGTGAAGGTGATGATGAAAAAACGGGTCGCCCGAGAACAGAAGGCGGCAATGATGTAGGGAACGAACTTCATTTTGGCGACAGAGGCCGTGAAAAGAATCAAAAAGAAGGGAAGCGGGGTCAAAGCGAAGATGAAGATGGCCCAAAAACCATAACGGTCGAAGAGACGTTTGGCACGGTCGCGGGTCTTCTTTTTGACCATGCGGTTGTAGATGCGGTTGTCTTCTTTCGCTAAAAAGAAATAGACGATCATGGCACCGATGGTGTTAGCGACGACAATGTTCAGTGTCGTGAACCACCACGGTCTCACTTCAAGACTCACGATGGGTATGAGGATGAGTTCCACACCCGCCATGGGGGTGATGGTCTCTATGATGGAATATATGAAAAGCCCGATTTCTCCATATTGCTTAAAGAAATCGATGACGATCTCGAAAAAATCATTGAGTGTTTCGATGATGGGGTTGCCGTTTGCCAAAAGATGTATGAACATGGCTTCCACTCCTGCGTCCCTGCGTCAATGGAACACTCACACAGGCCCCTTCTCGCTACGAAACATTATAGCACAAGTCCGACCCGCCAACAATCCTATGTGTCGTCATGCATACCACCGTTGCGCTATTTTCCGTGGGTATCTCTATGATTGAAAACCGAGCACAGCATCTTTTGGACAATGAAAGGAGCAAGATGCGAAGACACCGGACATGGCGACATTCCTGCCGGTATAGCGGGCTCTCAAATCCCCTTGCGGGCGGGATGATATGGTTGCTGCCACGAAGGGGAAAAGCAAAGGCCCGGGGGCCAACTTTCTTACATTGTAACATATCGGGACGGATATCGCCTGTCAAAACGGTTCTGAGCTGATAGCGGAAAAAATGTTTCCCACCGTCCGCAATCCTCTCAATCGGATATCCGAAACAAATGAAAAACGCCTCGGAAAGGCGTTATAATCGATGGTCGGGAAGACAGGATTTGAACCTGCGACCTCTTAGCCCCGAACCAAGCGCTCTACCAAGCTGAGCTACTTCCCGTGAAACGTGTGCCAATGCGCGAAATCAAAGCCATTGTACTGTATTTTTCGA
>Ga0207421_10001029_pt1 | contig 36302 bp, 44 predicted proteins | sample SodLakKL_010_SED_4_FD_187542 | JGI IMG/M metagenome (GOLD analysis project Ga0207421, IMG submission 187542) | Alkaline sediment microbial communities from Lake Tanatar, Kulunda Steppe, Russia - 8KL_010_SED (SPAdes) (version 2) | ecosystem: Environmental > Aquatic > Non-marine Saline and...
CAGTCGACCGCTCGGAATATCAGTCTGGAGTGTCGTCCCGGGCGCGTGGCCTCTGGAGTCAGTCGCCATGCCTGGCTTGGCCACGTCCCCTCGCCTCCTACTTGCGGTATCGATACTAAAGAGGTTTCGATACCACCCGCCCTCAGCCTACGCTTCTTTCTCGCTCCACTCACAGTCTTGGCATTTATACCCGGTCACAAATGCCGTCACGCTCGGCATGTAGCCCACACTGATGACGTTGCCCCCGCATTCGGGGCACGCGCGGTCTGCATCCTCAATCTCGGTTGCTTCCATCGGTCGGTCGCCCTCGATCAGCTCCGCAAGCGTCTCCGAGGTCACCATACGGCCTTCAACGACACGGTTGGTCATACATCGCGTTGTACGACCAACACCTAAGAAGTTCCGTCCTTCAGTTCCGACAGTCACGCGTCGACGTCGGATTCGATGTCGACTGTCGACCCGATGTCGACACGGCCACTCTCGGATTCGGTCACCGTGACGCCTGCAGACTGCTCACAACCACGGAGCCCGTGAATCGTCTTCGCTCGGATAGCCGTAGCCCACATCACCACGGTCTATCGAGACTGATTCGGGATCCGACGCGGTCTCACGGTTGTCTGCTGTTGATTCGCGGCGCTTGCCGATGGGATTCGGGGCCACTGACTCTGGAGAGTCATAATCGGCGCTTGAGTGGCTCGTCGAGCCGAGAGAGCCGTCGTATCCGTCAGGGCCGCCAGCCGCCTGACCAGCCGCCATCGAGCCCGCATCAGGGTCGTAGGCCAACAGTGCGGCGACAACCAACACGGCCAGTGCGATGGGGGCTTCGGTTTCGAGAACGCCCAAAATGGGCAACGCGAGCACGCCGAGGGCGACCGAACTCCCGAAGCGGAACCGGTCGATGTCGACGTTGCCCCGGAGCTGCGGGGCGGTCAGCGCGATGACCAGTGCGAACGCGACACCGATTCCGGCCGTCGCGGCCGCACGCGCAATGAGTTCAGGGTCGACCAGCAGTTCGAAGACGAAGCCGTTGGGCTGGATGCTGGCGATTAGCCCCAGTGCGATGATCACCGCCGGCGAGGGCAACAACTCGCCGATTTTCGAGCTGGCGGTTTTGGCAGCAATAGCCAGAATTACCACTCCAGCGAATCGCTCGAAGATGACCATGTTGAGCACGCTCTCGATGGTCAGCGCGAAGACGGCCTGCAGGGCAGCCAATGGGATGATCACCGCGCCGATCAGCAGGATGGAACCGACCATCGCCCGCGGGCTGTCATCCATCTCCGCGAGGATAACTGCCAGCGTGGCCGATCCACCGAAGATGAGCAGCCCGGTTTCAAGCATGCCAACCGTCGTGTTCAACGTCCCCGCCAGCAACAGCGCAACGAAGATGCCGTCGATCAACGGCAGTGCCATCACCGTCGCCAGAAGGCGGGTCGCCCCACCGACGCGCCGCTCTAAGGTCAGAGCGACCGGGTGTTCAGAGACACTCATGCCGACTTAGTGGCCGTCACCATCGGCCAAACGGTGGGATGGTGGTAACCGGTCGACAGCGCGGTCGACCGCAAGCAGATTACTGCCACCAAACAAGGCTCCCAGTGTGGATACTGCCTTCCCCATCGATGTAAAGCGAATGCCGGAGCACTGCTGGGCGATGCCGGCCGTACGCGATGCGGGAGTGTACTGGGAGTACATGAATGACGGTAGTCGGTCGACTTGCTTAAACATTGTGTGAGAATACAGAACACGGCTACTTGAACCACAGATATCTGTACAGAACACTAATGGAAATGCACAAAAGTAGACGATACTGTCTGTTTTGGCGTCTTATCTAAACGAATGAATCCCAACCACCCGTCAAAAGTCTAATTCATAACGGTTGTAAACGGAGGCCTGTGTTCAGATGAGTGTATAGCCCTGTCGACCATCTGTGTCATATCACCATGAGCATGCAGACTCGCAACGTTTTTGGCTGGCCCGCGAAGACGGTTTATATGGCGAACCAGAGTCCAGAGGGTTCTTTCTCTCAGAAACTGCAGGTACCGGAGGCGTTGACGTTCGACGATGTGTTGCTCCGTCCGATGGAGAGCCGTATCGAGCCAGACGACGCCGATCTTTCGACCCGTGTCTCGAAAAACGTCGAGCTCACAATCCCGATTCTCTCGGCGGCGATGGACACCGTCACCGAAAGCGACACCGCGATTGGGATGGCTCGCGAGGGCGGGATGGGTGTTCTTCATCGGAACATGGATATCGAAGACACCGTCGACGAGGTCAAGCGCGTCAAGCGCGCTGACGAACTGATGATCCGCCGTGACAACGTTGTCACAGCCAGCCCACAGCAGACGATCAGTGAAGTCGACCAGATGATGAGCCGCGAGGGTGTCTCGGGCGCACCAGTTGTCGACGACGATGACACCGTTCTCGGTATTATCTCGGGAACAGACATCCGTCCGTTCCTCGAAGTCGGCGAAACCGATACCGTCGACAAAGCGATGACTGACGAAGTGATCACGACACACAAAGGCGTCGAGGCCCGCGACGCACTGGAGTTGATGTACGACTACAAAATCGAGCGGGTCCCCATCGTCGACGACGACAACCAGCTCGTCGGACTCATCACGATGCAGGGCGTCCTCCAGCGGCGCGAACACCAAGAGGCTGCCCGGGACGACGACGGACGCCTCGTCTGTGGCGTTGCAGTTGGTCCGTTCGAAACAGATCGCGCCGAGGCGGCCGACGAGGCCGGTGCAGACGTCCTGTTTATCGACTGTGCGCACGCACACAATCTCAACGTCATCGAGTCGGCCCGCAAAATCAAGGACCTCGTCAACGCTGACGTTGTCGTCGGTAACGTCGGTACCCGCGAGGCCGCCCAAGAGGTCGTTGATTTCGCCGACGGGATCAAAGTCGGAATCGGTCCTGGTTCGATCTGTACGACGCGCGTCGTCACTGGCGCGGGAATGCCACAGATCACTGCGATTGCAGAGGTCGCCGACATCGCCGCACCCGAGGGTGTCCCCGTGATCGCCGACGGCGGGATTCGATACTCGGGCGATGCGATCAAGGCCGTTGCCGCCGGCGCGGACGCCATCATGCTGGGGTCGTACTTCGCCGGTACTGAGGAAGCGCCGGGTCGCATCATCACGATGAACGGCAAAAAGTACAAACAGTACCGCGGGATGGGTAGCGTCGGCGCGATGAAATCCGGCGGCGGTGACCGATATCTGAAGGACGCTGATGAGGACGAAGAGTTCGTTCCCGAGGGCGTCGAAGCCGCAACCCCATATAAGGGAACGCTTGCCTCTGAGCTTCACCAACTGGTCGGCGGCATGCAGTCGGGAATGGGATACGTCGGCTCGGAAACACTCAGCGAGTTCAAAACACGAGCCGAATTCGTCCGTATCTCGTCTGCAGGCCAGACAGAAGGCCACCCTCACGACGTGATGATCACCGACGAAGCACCGAACTACAGTCCGGAGTAGACCTCAACTGCTGTCAGCTGCTTGTCCCGTGTGTTCCGCAAACAGAATACTTATAATCAATTATTGGTTGGTAATATATAGCACAGCACTCTCTACATATATGCTACCTACACATCACCTGTCCTCCAAATCGCCCACCGTGAGAATCAAAGGGGTATTTTCATATGTCCCCGCATACCACAACCACAGTGTGACCGCTGAGGGACCTAGCGAGCCATGAACGACGATCGCCCACTCATCCTCGTCGTCGAGGACGAATCAGACTTAGCAGACCTGTATGCCACGTGGCTAAAATCCGACTACCGCGTACGGACGGCTTACGGTGGCGAAGAGGCATTGGAAAAACTCGATGATGAGATCTCCGTGATGCTGTTGGATCGCCGGATGCCGGGGCTTTCCGGCGACGAAGTGCTGGATGCGGCCCGCGAGAAGGGTATCGATTGCCCGGTTTCGATGGTGACCGCCGTCGAGCCCGATTTCGATATCATCGAGATGGGCTTCGATACATATCTTGTCAAACCAGTTACCCGAGATACGCTCAAAGAGACGGTCGAAGAGCTCCTTTCGAGAAGCTCATACGACAAAGGCATCCAAGAGCTCTACTCGCTGGCCTCGAAAAAGGCACTACTGGAGTCTGAAAAAGGCCGGTCGTCGCTCGAAGACAACGAAGAGTATCAAGAACTCACCGAACGGCTCGACGAACTCCGTGCCGAACTCGACGAAACGCTCGGTTCCTTCGATGACCACGACGAGTTCGTCGGCTTTTACGAAGCATTTGATACTCCGGACGAGGACCAAGAGTTCGACCTCGAATCCGACGACGAATCGTTCGAATTCTGAGTCAGCCATCGCGTCGACGGCAACTGAACGTCCCTCGGTTTTTCTACTGGCAGAATCCAGAGCCTACTGGTTTTCGTAAAACGTCTCGATCCGATCCATCGCTGTTTTAAGCTCACGCATTCCGGTCGCATACGAGACACGCAGATGGCCCGCACCACGCTCGCCGAAGACGCGGCCAGGCACAACAGCAACGCCCTGTTCTTTCAGCAGTGACTCGGCAAACGCTTCGTCGTCGCCGCCACACTCGGGAAACGCATAAAACGCTCCACGCGCGGTAAAGCAGTCCATTCCCATCTCCTCGAAACGCGAGAGGACGAACCGCCGTCGACGGTTGTAGGCGGTCGTCATCTCCTCGACAGCATCCGCACAGCTCCGCAGGGCTTCAACGGCTGCATACTGTGCGGTCGTCGGAGCCGATAGCATTGTGTACTGATGAACTCGGTTAAGCGAGTCGACGGCGTCGGCCGGCCCCAAGGCATAGCCAAGCCGCAGCCCTGTCATCGCGTAGGCTTTCGAAAAGCCGTTGATGACAATCGTCCGCTCGCGCATGCCTGGCATGGTCGCAATCGATGTGTGTTTGCCCTCATACGTGAGCGCCGCATAGATCTCGTCGGCGATCACACTGACGTCGTGGTCGACACAGAAATCGGCGACAGCCCGGACTTCTGACTCTGTCATCACTGCACCGGTCGGGTTGTTCGGATAACACAACACCAACACATCGGCCTCCTCGGCACCCGCTGCGGCCAGAGCCTCAGGCGTCAACACGAAATCGTTGGCCGCACTCGTCGGCACTCGAAGCGGCTCGCCGCCGGCAAACTGGATGCCGGGCTCATAGGAGATGTAGTTCGGCTCATGCAGTGCGACCGAATCTCCCGGCGAGACGAACGTTCTGAGCGCGAGGTCGACAGCTTCGCTTGCACCAGTTGTGACGAGAATCTCCGTATTAGGGTCATACGCTTGGTCCCATCGCCGGCAGTAGTCGGCGATTAACCGCCGTAGGTCGGCCATACCACGGTTCGAGGTGTAGGAGGTTTTGCCCTGCTCTAAAGAGTGGATCGCGGCCGTTCGAGCAGCCCACGGGGCCGAAAAGTCAGGTTCGCCGACACCCAATGAGATCACGTCATCACGCTCTTCGGCCAGCTCGAAGAACTTTCGAATCCCGGATTCGGGAACGCCTGCGACCCGGTCGTTGGCTTGGAGCGTCATGGTGAAACCGAGAGCCTGTCGTCACCGTCCCGATCCCCGAAGTCGATGCCGGCTTCCTTGTAGGTCTCCATAATGAAGTGGGTCACCGTCTGAGTGATCTCGGGGATGGGTGCGATCTGATTTGAGATGAATCGCGAGACGTCCTGCATCGACTCGCCGGTGACTTCGATAGCAAAATCGTAATCACCCGAGACCAATCGTAGTGATTCGACTTCGGTAAAGCGGGCGATCCGGTCAGCAATCTCCTCGTAGCCCGTCTCGCGGTCGAGTTCGACGTTGAGTTCGACAAACGCTGCCACGCGCTGGTCGTCGACGCTATCCCAATCGACGACTGCCTGATATCCTTTGACCGTCCCTTCGGCTTCGAGCTCGTCGAGCAACCCCTCGACACGGTCGGCGTCGATCCCGAGCTGGCGAGCAATATCTTCGGTCGACTCCCGGGCGTCGGTCGACAACAGCGCGAGCAGTTCGCGTTTGGCGTCCATACACTTTGTGTCTGTTCTGGGCGCATATGATTTGCGACACGTCTGTCAATCACTGGCTCGCCGGCCTATACGGGTGAACTCGCTGGGCGAGAGAAGCCGCTGGGAAGGGAAATCGGACTGTTCGCCGCGGTGAGACAGCCAGTAGGTCAGTGTCGACCCCTAGATGAGTCGGTGGCAAACAGCCAGACAGTAGTGGTCGGTGTCTGGGTTCCGAACTGGGGTCGTGCGAGTGGTATCCGTGAGAATCTGCCAAAAACAGCTACGTGAGCAGGTATAGAATCCTATACTGGTGTGTGATAACACACATCACGAAAGGTGGCTGTAGAATCGTTCACTGAACACCACACGAAGAAACGAGACAGCGAGCTATGGCATCCGAACCGACATCCTACGACGAGACGGTGACCGAGATCGAAGACACATTTGGGCTCGTTCCGGGCTATCTGGAGGCACTGCCCGAACAGGACCTGATCAACGAGTGGCCGAATATGAAGCGGTTCATGTTCGGTGCGACGGAGATTGAGTCAAAAAACCGGGAACTGGTCGGCCTCGCAGTTGCTGCCGCGATCGGCTGTGAGTACTGCCGGCACTTCCACAAAGGCGCGGCCCAACTCCACGGCGCGACTGACGAGGAACTTGCCGAGGTCGCGTTTCTGGCGAGCTACACCCCTCGATACAGCGCGATCATCCAAGCCCAAGACTACGACGTCGGGCAGTTCAAAGACGAGGTTGCACAGATCGCCGATCACCTCCACAAACACACCGAAGAAGGCGACTAACCAGCGGTAGGTGGCGGCTACCTACTTGTGAGTACGACTTTACACACTAGTTACCAAATGATTACTGCACACAAACTCGACTGTGAATCCGCGGCGGCCGACTGCCGATTTATTATTCAGTCCGAAGACGAAAGCGAGGTCGTCGAGTTGGCCAAAGCGCACATGAAAGCAGTCCATGATCAAGAACTGAGTGACGACGAACTCCGTGAGAAACACCTCCAGACGGTCTGAGCGTCGACCGACTGACGCTCTCGTCTTTTGTTTACACTGTTATCTCGTCGACATCGCGTTGTCGACTGGCGGGTCAGAACAGCTACCTTCCAGCGGTCGCTACCGGCAGTATGAACTATTTGCCGTGGGCGATTCTCGCGTTAGTGGCCTACACGCTGGTTCCAGTGTTGATGCGTGTGGCGACGACCGGCTCTGAGGCGATTCCAAGCGATGTAGCAACAGTGATTTCGAATACGATTCTCATCGTCGCAGCACTGGTGGTTGTCGCTGCCACTGGCCAGCGGGTGATGCCGCATCTGGGCAGTTCGAAGCTCCCCTACGCACTCGCCGCAGGGGTGTTTCTGGCAATTGGTATTATCGCCTACTACCGCGCGCTCGCGCTTGGGCCAGTTAGTGTTGTGACGCCCATTTTCGGGCTATTTTTGATCACCAGCTCCGTGCTCGGCATCGCGGTGCTTGGCGAATCACTCACGACTCGAAAGTTTGCTGGCATCTGTCTGGCTGTGGTTGCAGTGTATCTTGTCACCGTCGAGTAGCTCGACTAAATCGTGAGTTGGTACAACTGCTTTCTAGCATCCCTGAACGACACCCGAGAGTCGACGACGCCTGCGTCTTCGAGGCGGCTGACTGCTCCGCGAACCGTTCGGGTCGACAACAGCGTCTCGTCGGCAAGTTCACTCTGAGTGAGCCGGTCGTGGTTGTCGAGCACTTTGGCGACGAGTTTCGCACTCGGGGGAAGCTCTCGGACGGGCTCCCAGCGGTCGACATGGGTGGTAGGCTCGCTCGACGACTCGGTCTGTGTCGGCTGCTCGTGAACGCTCATGGATACTGTTCGGTAGTAGATTCCCTTAGATAATACTTTTGGATTGTAATATTACTATAGAGCATTGTATATGGGGCCAATACCAAAACGCGCCCACGACTGAACCGAGACGGTGAAACGGATAGTCGACACAGAGGCTGTATGGAGGTGTTCATCCGGCTGGTTGGGCTTCTCGTGCTGTTGTTGGCCGGAACCGGACTTCGATGGAGTGGCCTGCTTGATCAGACTCGAACCTCACGGCTCAACACCGTCGCCTACTACGGTGCGCTGCCCGCGTTGGTTTTCACCGCAACCTACGACCAAGACATCGCCTCGCTGCTGACGCCAGCACTGGTTGTCGGTGTACTCGGCGTGTTTCTGTCAATGGCCATCCTCACGTGGGCGCTCCACGCTCGTCGAGACAACCCATCCCGCCGGGGTGTGATGATGGTCCAGTCGTACCACTCAAATTTGGCGTATCTCGGTCTCCCACTTATCGCCGCGACGTTTGACGCTGAGGTGACCGCAATTGCCAGTGTCATTCTCGGCATCGGCTCGCTCACGCAGGTGCCGATCACGATTCTGTTATTGGTGACAATTACCGGCGTTGAGACTCAGCTGCGGGCACAGCTAATCGAGCTCGTGAAAAATCCGGTACTGATCGCGCTGGTGTTGGGTATCGCGTTCGGTTCATTAGGCTTCGAGCTCAACTCAACTGTCGTCAGTGGGCTTGATCTCTTGGCGGCGCTCGCCTTACCGCTGGCGTTGCTCTGTGTCGGCGCGACACTTCGGGTCGACGGCCCGTCGATAGACTGGCGGGCGACTGGCTCAGTTGTTGGACTCAAACTGGTCGTCATGCCCGCGTTGGCATGGATTGGCTTTTCAGCACTCGGTGTGGGTGCGGCGACGTTCACCGCCGCGGTTGTGATGCTGGGGACACCGACGGCCGTCTCGACGTACGTGTTTGCGACTGAACTCGGCGGCGACAGTGAGTTCGCCTCGCTCACCGTGTTTGCGTCGACGGTGGGCTCGGTTGGCACGCTTTTCGTGCTGATTTCGCTGGTCTCATAATCACGCTACTCCATCGACACAGATGGGTTGTCACTGACTCCCAAGAGAGTCTGTTAGTTCGGCACATTCCCCAACCGATTTGCTCACCGAGTGCTCACTGGAAATATGGTACTCAGAGAGTCCGATTCCGAACTCGATCGCGGTGATACTGCACCCGACTTCGAGCTTCGCGGCGTCGACGGCCAGACCTACAGCCTCGAATCATTTGCTGACACCGACGCCCTTCTACTGGTGTTTACCTGCAATCACTGTCCGTACGCCAAAGCCAAATTCGAGTTCCTCAACGAACTCACAGAGGAGTTCGACGACGCCGCAGTCGTCGGCATCAACCCCAACGCGAACCCCGAGTATCCCGACGACGACTTCGAGAGCATGGTCGACCTCGTCGAGGCGGGCACCATCGACTACGACGCCTATCTGTACGACGAAACCCAAGATGTCGCCCGCGCGTATGGGGCGGTCTGTACGCCCGATCCATTCTTATTTGCTCGCGAAGACGACCAGTGGCAACTGGCGTACCACGGTCGACTCGATGACGCGCTCGATCCCGACAGCGAGCCCACCGAGTTCTACGCCCGCGAAGCTATCGAGTCAGTGTTAGCCGGCGAGTCGGTCGACCACGAGGATCTACCCTCGCGCGGCTGTTCGATCAAGTGGGTTAATGAGTAAGTAGCTACGAACAGGACTGCTCGATGGCTTCACGCGCGTTTTCGACTGCCGCGTCGTGTTTGGCGGGGTAGGCTTCGACTTTTGCGCGGAGCGTGATTCCCTTACCGAGGGCGATGGTGTTCTTAAAAGCGGCCTGTTTGTCCAGCCGCAAAAAGAACGAGCAGTTGTCGTCGACGCGTTCGTCGAGCTCGGCGAGAATTCGGTCGATGTCGTCGAGTTCCGCCAGACGATCAAGGATGTAGCGCATCTCATCGGCGGTCTCAACACGCGCCGAAAGCACCACGATTCGGTCGCCGTGGTGGCCGGTGTTTTCCATGCGGTCGAGCTCGAACTCCTCGGGAAGAAACGCCCGTAAGGCGTCTTCGACCCGTTTTTCGTCTTCGGTCGCATAGCAGAAAGTCCGAAGATCGATGTAGTGAAAGGGTACTCTCGGCATTGGTCGCTTCTTGGTGACTGGAGGGAAAAAGCACTCGGCTCGCAGTTATTCGTCGGCTTCGTCTGCGTCGACGGCTTCGAGATCGTCTTCGGGAACACCGGTCTCTTGGCCCTCATCGAAGCTGATCGTGTACGTTGCATCGCCGAACATGTTTTCGATGACCTGCGTGATCGTGCCGGTCTCGCCATCGTACTCGCTGTGTTTGTCGTGCAGCACGGCCTGGTCGTCTTTTTCAAAGCTCATGCAAAACGGTTCTGTCACCACAAATAAAAGCGCGTGGATCTGCTGACGGTTGTTCGTCGGCTCTGATGGGACATCGTCGACGGCCAGCGGGTCAAGTGTGGCTCAGTCAGCGTTCGCGACGACTCGGTGGTAGGGCTGCCGTGAGATCGCCTCTCGAAGCTCGCTCAGTGAGTCTTTGCCGCCGGATCGCATCGCGTCCATCACCGCAAAGACCTCCTGACGGGAGATTTTGACGCCGCGTTCGGTGAGTGCGTCCTCCGGCCGGGCTGTCAACTCACGGAGCGTCCCGACAGCCAACAAAAAGGGCACCCCCCAAGCGGCCATCGTATTGCCGTGTCGGAGCGGCATCGCCTTGAGATACCCCTCAGCGTCGCCGAGGAACGACTGTGCATGGCTGGCCGTCCGAGAGACGACCTCGGCGGCGGCCTCGCGGTTTTCGGGGTCGACTACGGCATCCTGATCGATTCCCTCATCGGCCAGCCACTCGGCGGGCAGATACACGTTGTTCTCCTCGGTGTAATCGTCGTAGACGTCCTTCGAGATGTTGACCAACTGCAACAGCAGGCCGAATTCGACGGCGGTGTCGTACAGCCGCTGGCGTTTCTCTGTGGCTAGATCACCGCGCGTCAACAGGTTCGTAATCAGGTTGCCGACTGTCCCGGCCGCGTAGTAGCAGTACTCTTCGAGCTCATCGCGCGTATCGATCCGCAGGCCACCAGCGTTGGCATAGCGGTCGACGAACATCGCCATTCCGTCGACTAGCTCGCGGACCGGCGGCACGATTGCCTCTTGGACATCCGCAGGTAACTCGTTGAACGTGGTGACGACCCGTGGTGACTCGGCGACGACCGTCCAATCCGGCGTTCGTTCGGCTGGAATCCACTCGTCGGCTTCGGCCCTGAACGTCTGGATGTCGGTATCGGAGTTCGGATCGATGGCCTCATCGTACGTCCGAAGCAGGTCGGCTTGAGGTTCTGGCGGAATATGACCCGCATCCTCAATTGTGTCGGCGATGCGGCAGAGCAGATACCCCAGACAAATGTGTGTCGACATCGGTTCATCCAGCACGTCGATAGTCAGCGCGAACGTCCGAGAGACGCCCTGAACCGTCTCGTGGCACCACTCAAGGTCTGCCTCGTGGTCCACACCGGGGGGCCGAGATTCATGTCCCGTCATTCAAGTATCTCTCCATAAGGTATGGGGCATAAAAAGTCTCTTGGGCTGAACCGACCGGCAGTTGACAGGATCACCGATTCGCGCAGTATCATACATCATTATTCTGTATGAACTCGCCCGTTCGCGCAGCCAACGCCGACCGAAACGCGCGTCTGTCGATCGGGCCTGCGGGTGCGAACACGCGCGGGTCAAGCTCGCGGAGTGCCGAACCCAGTGCGCACTCAAAGAGCTGGTCAGCACCGAGCGTTTGTGCGGGAGCCTTCTCAACCAGCCGGCTGAGTCGACTGTCGGCTCCAAACCGGGCGGCGAGTTCCTCAGCCGTCTCAGCATCGGATGGCGGCGACGTATTGATCTCGACGGCCGGGTTCGACAGCTTCGCGCGGTAGCCCGATTTGTCCCGGATCACGATGCCCGCCGCAGGTCCGTCGTACCACGCGGACTGTGGCATCTCGTAGCGGCCGGGATCGAAATCGCGGGCCGCAAGCTCTTGGTCGAGTGGATTGATCGGCTGCAGACCGAGCTGCCGGAAGATGCCGTCGACGGCGTCCGGTGGCCGAAACCGCTCGTTCGTAGCCGACCAGATTTCGCAGCCCAAAAACGATGGCGTCTGCGCCCAGTCGTACCGTAGGCCCTGATACTGCATCGCGGTCCCGAAAAAGACAATCTCGGAGGGGTCGTCGACGGCCGCTCGCAGTGCCTCGCGGTCGAGATTCGTTCGAACATGCCGGACGGCGTGACGATACTGTGGATTGAGGTCGGTGGCGTCTGCATACACGCGGTTGTCGTCGCCGAACTCGATCCGTCCAGACTCACGGAGCCGGAATCGCAGCGGCGCGCCGACGACAGCTTCGAGAATCCAGAGATGCCCCGTGTCCAGAAGCTCCGAGCGATCAACGTCGACGACGGGTGTTTCGGGTGACTGTTTCATGGATCGACGGTGATGATGACACTGTTTCGGAGCCCATTATGTGTTAGGAGGTGCCTACGACAGTTGAATACCAGTCCAGACGCGTCGACGGCTCTTGAACCGTCGCTTGGTGACAGTGTCGATTCCCTCTCGGCCGCAGTCGACGAGTCGCCGCAGGTCAGTCGACCGCACGTGAGCCACGACAACCGACAGGTGGACCGAACGGCCGAGACACTGCCTCTCCTGTAGTACGGGTTGGTACAGTCATCGAATGAGAGTATCAAAATTGAATATCTCCAAAACAGGTATAAATAGCCGGGGCGGGTTCGTGACATATGACTGATTACGCGTCGGTATTTGGGCGCGGAGGATTCAACGATCAAGTTGATATTGACTCGCTCGTCCGAGATATCGGGCTCGACCGCGAAGAACTCGAGTGGCGAAAGCACTTTATTAACTTCGATCAGCACGATGTCGCGCGGCTCGAAGCACTCCGGCCGCTGTTCGAGGACAACACCGAGGAGATCGCCGAGCAGTTTTACGAGAATCTTACGCAGTATGATGAAACTGTCGAGGTGATTAGCCGCTCGGAGAAAAACGTTGAGGCCCTCAAACAGACACAAAAAGCCTACTTTGCGACGCTGGCGTGCGGCGAGTACGACCAGCAGTATTTCGCCAACCGCGCCCGTATCGGCAAGCTCCACGACGTCATCGAGATGCCGATGAAACAGTACATCGGACAGTACGGCGTCTACTACGATCTCATCTTGCCGCTGTTGGCTGAGCGAGCAACTGAAAACCTCCGGACGCGTATCGCTGGAACACTTGCACAAGCCATCGACGACCCGTCGACCGACCCTGAGGCCGTCGCAGCTGCAATTGAGCCGGTGCTCAGTGACGAAATAAATGAGCTCAAAGCCGACATCACTGCTGTTTTGCGGATAATTAATCTGGATATGCAGGTTGTCGCCGACACCTATCTGCACTCGTACAACCAGAAACTGGACTCACAGGTACAGCAGTACGAGCAGTTGGCACACGAGGTGAAGACAGATCTCGAAACCCCAATTGCAGAACTCGACGACGCTGCAGGAGACGTCTCTTCGTCTTCACAGTCGATATCGGCGCTGGCAGACGAACAGTCCGACCGGATTCGATCCGTCGCAGGCGAGGTCTCGAACATGAGTGCGACCGTCGAAGAGATCGCTTCCAGTGCCACCGAGGTCGAACAGAACAGCCAGCGTGCCAACGCACTCGCCGAAGACGGCCAAGCGGCGGCCACCGACGCGATGGACGTCATGGACGACGTGGGCACAGCCGTCGAGGAGGTCTCAAGCGACGTCGACGAACTCCAATCGAGAGTCGGCGAGATCGATTCAGTCGTCGAGGTGATCAACGATATCGCCGAACAGACCAACATTCTCGCACTCAACGCCTCGATTGAGGCAGCTCGCGCGGGCGAAGCCGGCGAAGGGTTCGCCGTGGTCGCCGACGAGGTCAAATCGCTGGCTGGTGACTCACAGGAGCGCGCCCAAGAGATCGAAACACTGGTTGCAGCCATCGAAAGCGACACCAAACAGACCGTCGAGAGCCTCGATGAAACGACCGAAGAGATCGAACGCGGTGTCGAACGCGTCTCGGAGGCCATGGAACTCCTTGACGACATCACCGAAGCAGTCCAAGAGACAGCCCACGGGATTCGTGAGGTCTCGGATGCAACCGACGAGCAAGCCGCCAGCTCCGAGGAGGTCGCCAGCATGCTTGACGAACTCGTCGACCGCGCCGAAACCGTCGCCACCGAGGCCGAAGAGATCGCTGCAGCCAACGAACAACAGGCAGCAACAATCGAAGAAATCTCCGAGACTGTCCAGCGACTCAGCGAGTAGGCGACACCTACTCTTTACGATCTGGCCGCACGTTGATTAGGCAGTAACTACCGCGCGAGTAGCTACTACCTACTGCGCCACTGAAGAGAGCTACTGTCTCACTACGCAGTTATTTCGACTGGTTGTTGTCGACAGCCCATAGCCGAGGCTACACAGACAAGTTGGCTCGGAAAATATGATCCGCACACGGCGGATCAAACGTCCATTCCCAATTCCCTTTGAGGACAGCGTGTCCCCAACCGCGGTTGCCACCCATTGCGGGTAGTCTCTCGCGTACCAGAATATCTATAGAGACATATAAAAACCCTCGCTATAGTAACGTATTTATACACGATGAATCGAACCCGGCAGTTCAACCACCCCACGACGGAAAAAGCCAGATGACGACGGTCAGCGCGCCCGGGAAAGTGTATCTGTTCGGCGAGCATGCGGTCGTCTACGGTGAGCCGGCGGTGCCGTGTGCCATCGAAAAACGCGCAACTGTGACCGCCGAGTTGCGCGACGACAACCACGTCCGCGTTGAGGCGGCTGATCTCTCGCTCAATGGCTTTGTCGTCGAGTACGCCGGCTCGACAGCCAACCGGCCGGATGTAGACGTCCCCCAACCCCTGCTTGATGCAGCGATGGGATACATCGACGCTGCAGTCCAACAGGCCCGCGAGGCCGCAGACGCCCCCGATGCCGGCTTCGATATTACGGTCGAAAGCGAGATTCCACTCGGAGCGGGGCTCGGTTCGTCGGCCGCAGTTGTCGTCGCCGGTATCGATGCCGCAACCCGTGCGCTGGGCGAACCACTTGCGCGTCGCGAACTCGCCGATCGCGCATACAAAGCGGAGTACGAGGTCCAAGACGGCCAAGCCTCCCGAGCCGATACGTTCTGTTCGACGATGGGCGGGGCGGTCCGTGTCGCCGGCGACGATTGTACGACACTGTCGACGCCCACCCTTCCGTTTGTCGTCGGCTTCGACGGCGGGGCGGGCGATACTGGCAAGTTGGTTGCTGGCGTTCGCGAACTCCGCGAGCAGTACAGCTTTGCAGCCGATACAGTCGAAGCCATCGGCGACATCGTCTCGATGGGCGAATCGCTGCTGGTCGACGCCGATCCCGAGGTTCCACCAAGCGACGAACTTGTTTCGGAACTCGGCGATCTGATGAACATCAACCACGGCCTGCTGTCAGCGCTGGGCGTCTCGTCGCGCTCGTTGGACACGATGGTGTGGGCCGCCCGCGAGGCCGGCGCGGAGGGTGCGAAACTCACCGGCGCGGGCGGTGGCGGCTGTATCGTCGCGCTCGACCAAAGTGATGAAACCGAAACGAGTCTCCGATACACACCGGGCTGTAAAGACACGTTTCGTGCCGAACTCGCCGACGAAGGCGCGCGCGTCGAGGTGGACGTGGGCAGTGAGGAGGCCTGAATGGAAACTACGATTCTCAAACTCGGCGGCAGCGTTATCACTGATAAAGACAGCCCGGAGACGGTCGACGACGCATCTCTCAACAGCGTGTTGGATGCGGTTGCAACAACCAGTGACACTGACGGCCGGCTCGTCGTCGTCCACGGTGGCGGCAGCTTCGGCCATGTCCATGCCGCCGAACACGGCGTGTCGACAACCGATGGAACCCACGAGGCGGCCGCCGCAAACCAGATCCATGCCGCGATGAAGCGACTCAACCGCCAAGTGGTCGATCGACTCCACGACCGCGGGGTTGAGGCGCTGCCGGTTCATCCGCTTTCGGTTGCTGCCCGCGATGAGCGCGGCAAACTCTCGTTGCCAGCAACTGCGGCCGCGGGCCTGCTCGATGAAGACTTCGTTCCCGTTCTGCACGGCGACGTAATCGTCCACGCGGGCGAGGGTCTCACAGTGCTCAGCGGCGACGAGATCGTCACCAGCCTCGCAGACTCACTCAACGCGAACCGGGTCGGCCTCTGTTCGACCGTACCGGGCGTTCTCGACGAAGATGACGCCGTAATCGAGGAGATTCGTTCGTTCAAAGATGTCGAATCAGTGCTTGGAGCAAGCGAGTCGACCGACGTCAGCGGCGGAATGGCTGGAAAAGTTCGAGAGTTGCTTTCGCTCGGTGCCCCAGCGCATATTTTCGGCCCCGAGGCTGTTGAGGCCTTTTTGGATGGCGATGACCCCGGCACACGGATCGACGGCCGATAGGCGGGTTCCAAATCCTTATTCTGCCGACGCGCCGACACGCCTGTATGGATGACGAAGCCGTCTACGAACTGTTGTCGACCGTCAAGGACCCGGATCTCGGCGACGACATCGTCTCGGCAGGCCTGATCAATGCGGTCCAGACGACCGACGAGGAGGTTTCCGTCTCAGTTGCACTTGGCGCGCCCTTCTCGCCGAACGAATCGAAGATTGCTGACGATATCCGTTCGGCCTTCGCTGAGGAGGCTCCCGACGTCGAGTTGTCGCTGCGTGCGGGTCTCCCCAAATCGCTCGGCTCGGACGACGAAGTGCTGCCGAACGTCCAGAACATCATCGCCGTCGCCTCCGGAAAGGGCGGCGTCGGCAAATCGACGGTCGCGGTCAATCTCGCAGCAGGGCTCTCGCAACTCGGCGCGCGCGTCGGCCTCTTTGATGCCGACATCTACGGGCCGAACGTTCCCCGGATGGTCAAAAGTGACGAGGGGCCGGAGGCTACCGCCGAGAAAACCCTTATTCCGCCCGAGCGATACGGCATGAAGCTGATGAGCATGGACTTTCTGGTGGGCGCAGACGACCCCGTGATCTGGCGCGGGCCGATGGTTCATAAAATTCTGACGCAGTTGGTCGACGACGTCGAGTGGGGCCAACTCGACTATCTCGTGCTCGATCTCCCGCCAGGCACTGGCGATACCCAACTGACCGTGCTCCAGACGCTCCCACTGACAGGTGCCGTTATCGTCACAACACCCCAGCAGGTCGCTCTCGACGATGCGGTCAAGGGCCTACGGATGTTCGGCGAGCACGAAACGCCCGTGTTGGGAATCGCTCAAAACATGGCTGAGTTTATTTGTCCCGACTGCGGCGGCACCCACGACATCTTTGGCACTGGTGGAGGCCGAAAGTTGGCCGACGACGAGAACTTGCCGTTCCTCGGTTCGATCCCACTAGACCCCGCGGTCCGGGCCGGCGGCGACGGCGGCGAGCCAGTCGTCTTGGACGACGGTGAGACGGCAGATGCGTTCAAGACCCTTACCCAGAACGTAGCCAACAACGTCGGGATCATTCGCCGTCGACACGTTCAGGCAACACAGACATCGTAGCCCCCGAATCGAAAACCCAGTCGACTTCGACAGAAACTATTTTGCGTGTTCGATGGCGTTACTGGGATATGATAGATTTACTGAGTACCGTCCTGATCTGGGGACTCATCCTCATTGTCGGGGTGCTTGTCGTTGGTTCGATCGTGTTTTTCGCCTACGACACCGTCGCAACGTTTCTCGAAAGCAGAGAAAAGCAGAAACAACGGCGCTAACTCAAGCTAGGACAGGGATTTGAACCCTGGAAGTCTCGATTACAAGTCGAGTGCATGAACCGCCCATGCTCTCCTAGCGCGTCTGCGTCCCTCGGTTAGTGGCCCCCCTTTGAGTGTGTATCGTTTTCGGTCGGCTTTGCTAACTCGACGCGATGGGGTTCGTACTCGTGTCGACGGTAGAATCGTCGGGCGTCGTCGTTGGCCGCGAGGACTTCAAGCGTGATGCTGTCGACACCTGCAGCGGCCAACTCGACTTCGGCAGCCGCAAGCAGGCTGCTACCGACTCCTTCGTTGCGCGAGGCTGGCCGGACATAGAGGTTGACGATGACGCCCGTCTGTTTGTCTTGGATGTAGCGGCCCGCTGCTGTTTTGTACATCACAAAACCGAGAAGCTCGCCGTCCTCGCGGGCAACCAACAGCCCATCGGTCACGATGTGTTGAGCAATGGTCTCAGCGACAGCACTGCGGTTCTCCTCGCCCAGCAGCCGCGAGCCGTACCGCTGCTGGTCGACTGCTAACTCAACCCAACAGTCTGTGAGTTCGTCGACAGCCGACGTCTCCGGCTGAGTGATCTCCATCAGTAGGCCCGACAGTCCGCACACAGCTGCTGGCCGTTGCTATCGGAGAGCTCTGGAGCCAGCGAGCCACAGCCCTCACAGATGCTTTGGGTGGATTCGTCGACTGCCACCGAACCCGTCGATCGACTGTCTGCAGTAAGCGGTTCGGCGGGCTGGCGCTCCGTTCGGGCGGTTTCGACGCTCTCGTGTGCAGCCAACACATCCCGTTCGGTCAGCAGCCCGACCGCCTCGTCGCCGTCGACAACTAACAGCTGTGAGTGTCCTCGTGAGACGAGCAGTTGGGTGGCATCCGTCAGTGACGCCGTCGACTCGATAGTTGGGACGGCTGGATCCTGTAGCTCGCTGAGCGGCGTTTCGCGCTTGCCGTCCAGCAGTGCCGACATCGCAGTCAGCGTCGACAGTGAGCCGATTGGCTCGCTGCCACGGAGCACGACGACCGCGTCAGTGGATTCCGACCGCATCAACTCGGCGGCCGCAGCCAGCGTGTCAGACTCGCTGACGCCGACGAACTCCCTGTTCATCACATCACGGACTGTGATACCATTGCGCATACATACACATGTGCGTCAGTCGGCTAAAAAGGCATCTGCAGAACGATTAAGAAGACGCCGACCGAACAGCGATAGTTTGGGAACCGACCACAGGGTTAGCGGGTCCGGCTGAACTGGTCGGCACCCTCGTAGAACCAGTAGCCCCCCTCGCGCATTGCCCGGCCGACGACTTGGTGCATCTCAACGATATCACCGAACTCGGATTTCTCGACATGTTCGAAGATCTCTCGCAGCGAGACGACTGTTTCGTGGTCGATTCGGATCGGATCGTCGCCGTACTCCGAGACGAAGGCGTCGACTTCAAGCGGAAAGTCATCGTCCTCGTCGACCTTCTTTGCAATAACGGCGTGGCCGTACTGGCGGCCCCCTTCGCTGCCCTGCTCGCCGTCGGGATCGTGTGGCCAGTCCATACCCACTCATTCCCACGGTGAGTGGTTAGTCTTACGCTCCGAACCGATGAGGTGCGAGGTCGGCGGTTACTGCCCAGCCGTGTTCATAAGTTAGTCTCGTCCTACCACTGAACACACAAGGTTCGGGACTGGTAGCCGAACGGTAACGACTTTAGGCCCGCCGGGCAACTCCACATCCGATGGACGACCGCACCCGTAGCTACCTCCGCGAGCGGTTCGGCGACTACTACCGAGCCACAGCGGTCGATCTCCCGCCGGCAGCCAACGAACGCGAGTGGGGCCACATCCCGTGGACGCCCGGGACGGGCACGACGATGGTTCGACACCAGTCCCAACTTGATCTTGGCGACGTCGACGACTTTCTGGCCCGGACCGCCCCGAGACACGCCTACTTTTCGGCCGCCCGGTATACAGATCCCTCGGCGAGTACGATGTCGCAAAAGGGCTGGCGCGGGGCGGATCTCGTCTTCGATCTCGATGCCGACCACCTCCCGGGCGTCGACCCCGAGACGGCAACGTATGCCGAGATGCTCGAAACCTGCAAGGACGCCCTGCTTCGGTTACTACGATTCATCGAGGAGGATTTCTCCTTCAAAGACGTCGAGATCGTCTTTTCAGGCGGCCGTGGCTACCACGTTCACGTCCGTGATCCCGAACTTCAGCAGTTGGACAGTGACGCGCGCCGTGAAATCGTCGACTATGTCCTCGCCGAGGGGCTCGATACGGACAACCTGATCCGGACGGTTTCGGCGGGCGGCACCACCCAGCGTGTCCTCCGAACTGAGGGAGGCTGGGGTCGACGCGTCCACCAGCAGCTTCTGAGCGTGGTCGACGAACTCGACGCGCTGGACGACGCAGACGCCCTCAAGCGGCTCACTGAAATCAATGGGATCGGCGACGGCCGCGCTGAAACGATTCTTGGAGCCATTGAGGCCAACCGCGAGGCGATCGAGACCGGAAATATGGAGGCCGGCGGCCCGGGGATTCGACTTTTAGTCAGTACGTTGGCCGAGGAAGTTGCAGCGGCCGAATCCGCCCCAATTGACGAGCCAGTGACCACAGACACCCATCGGCTGATTCGGCTGCCGAAAACGCTCCACGGCGGCAGCGGGCTGGTCGTCACACCGCTTGAACGCGACGAACTCGATGCGTTCGATCCTCTGCAAGATGCGATCCCCGAGCGGTTCCGCGACGAGCAGATCGAGATCGAACTCGACGAGCCACGCCGAATCGAACTCGACGGCGATATAACTAAGTTGGATGCCGGTCATCACACGGTAGCAGAGTACGTCGGCGTCTTTCTGATGGCGCGCGGCGAGGCACGGAAAGCATGAATCTAGACGAGCTTCGAACAGTCCAATCGAAAGAACGCCGCAAGGATAGCCTTCAGCAGCTGCGCGATTCGTTCTATCGGGATGTTGCAACCTACATCCAAGACCTCAAAGCCAGCCGAGACCGCCGAGCCACACAGGTCGACGATCCCTTTTCGGACACCGAAATCCGCCGGCTTTCCGACGAACTCGAAACCGCCGAGGAGGTCGCCGAAGCGGTCTACGAACGCCGCGTTGGCAAAGTCGTCAAACTCGCCAGCTTCGCAGCCGCTGAGATGCCCGTCGACGACGAGGGGATGACCGGCGAGGAACGCGAGCTGTTCGACGACCTTGTCGCGCGAATCGGCCAGAACAAACAGACGGTTCTTGAGGTGCTTTCGGGCACTGCCGAACCGGATGCGCCCTCGGAGCCCGTCGAAGCTTCCAAACCAGCACCATCGACGCCGGCCCCACCTACCGACAGAGCCAGTGAGTCGACCACTCAGACCGACCCAGCCGCGGCGGTTGGGTCGACGGCGGAAACCAATCCGGCAGAATCGGCCCTCTCGGCTGATAGCGTGCTTGCGGAGGCGATGGGCACAACGCCGACTGAGCCACAGCCGGAAGCCGCAGAGTCGGCCACCTCGCCCGAGGTTCCACCGCCGGAAGCCGACCCAGAACCCGACGCCGTGTTGGGAACGTCGACTGACGGTGGGACCGAGGTGGCTACTCCGAACGAGAACCAGCCCACAGACACACCCGAACCGGCCGCCACTGAACGCAGAGAGCCACCGGCTGAATCAGCCCCGGTTGACGGCGTCGACTCGGCGGGCGAGGATAGCGATCGGACGACGGTTCGAATCACCAAAAACGTCGGCGAGATATTCTGCGTCGACGGCCGCGAGTATACGCTTTGCTCCGAGGATGTGGTGACACTGCCGACCGCAAATGCGGAACCGCTTGTCGAACGCGATGCGGCCCAGCAACTCGACTGAGCAGCCTATTTGATAATCGTCACTGGGACGCTTGCTTTATCGAGGACGCTTTTGGCGACACTGCCGAAGTTTGTCGAATCCTCCGAGAGCCCACGGTGGCCGACGTAGATCGCATCAACGTCAGTCTCTTTTGCGTGGTCGGTAATCGTCTCGGCGGGCCACCCCGCGAGGAGTTCGGTCGAGATGTCGAGCGTTGCGTTGCGTTTTTCCGCGGCGGTTTCGGCGATGCGTTCGGCCTCCGAGAGGGTCTGTTTGCCGTTCTCGATGTCGGTGTCGCTACCCGGAATGACGAGACTGCCCTCGACCAACTTGGGTTCGGGCGTCAGCACGTGGACGATTTTGAGCGGTGCCTCCCAAGCGGTGGCCTCGATGGCGGCGTGTTCGACCGCACGCTTGCTGACTGGCGAGCCGTCTGTTGCAACGAGATACTGCATAGCTGGGCTGATGGAGTCCGCACTAATAATGACTACACATGTTCTCTCACAGTGGGAGTCCGGTGAGTGACTCTTGGCTACTCAAGCCGACAGCTGTTGTCGGCAGCCCCCTCATAAAAGGAGGCCAGCTGGGTCGGAACCGTCGCTTCGTCGACGACGTTGATGACGAGGTCCTCGTCGCTGAGCGTCTCGCCGTCGTTGTTGTAGGTGTTTTCGCGGACTGCCTGTTCTCCCATCAGATCGAGCTCGCCAGCAATGTTACCGATCACTACACATGGTCGGTCACGCTTGCGGTCGACCTGCTCGTTGGCCCGCGAGAGGCTGCTCGTCGTAACGTCGATCACGTTCTCTGTCGGTCGCCACGAACCGAACAGATCCAGTACGAACAGTCGGTTGCTCGCCAGCGCGTCATTGAGCATAACGCCGGCTTCTCGCTGGAGGACCGACGCCAACGTCGACCGGTCGAGCGTTGCGGTCGGCGAGAGCGAAACCGCCCAGCCCGCATCGATGGCGGATGCACACAGTCCCGCGACCGCCGTATCAACGGCCGATTCAACCCGTGAATCGGTGCGTTCGGCAGTCACGACGTTTCGCGAGCCTGCAGGCAGCCCGCCGGAGGCATCAAGTCGGTCGATTCCCGTCGGAACGGTTTCGGCTTTTCGAAGCCGTTCATCACGGTGAGAGCGAGCCGTCGACAGCGCGTTGTCGATCTCGCCGAGAAGTTCAGTTGTCTGGGCCCGTTCGTCGTGGATATCGGTGACTGAGTGTTCAATCTCGCTGGCTGCCTCCGAGGTGTTTCGGGTGACAGTTGCAACGCGGCTGGCTGCTTCAGCGCCCTCTGAGACCGCTGCCGAGACCTCGTCGACGCCTGCGGCCGCCGACTCCATTTCGTCTTCGACGATATCCAGTTGTTCGTCTGCGGATTCAACCTCGACGGTACCGGTTTCGACGGCGTCGACCGCCGACTCCAACGAGTCAGTGACGGTGTCGGTAACGGATTTGATTTCGGTGACAGCGGTCTCGATCTCCTCGGTGCGCGATTGGGACTCTTCGGCCAGCGATTTGACCTCATCGGCGACCACGGCGAAACCAGCGCCCTCCTCGCCGGCGCGGGCGGCTTCGATGGAGGCATTCAGTGCAAGCAGGTTGGTTTTGTCGGCGATGTCGTCAATGACGTCGACGATTTCGTCGATCCGTTGGATCTCCGATTCGAGCGTTTCGACCTGTGCTTGGACGCGCTGGGTTGCCGTTGAGGCGTTTTCCATCGCCCGGTTGGCCTCGCTGGTCGCCGCTCTGCCCTCGGTGGCGGCCGTCGACGCCCGGTCAGCTGTCTCACTTACCTCATCAGTGCTGGCGGCGACCTCTTCGATGGTCGCACTTAGCTCGGTTACATCGTCGGCAACCGTCTCCATATCCTCGACCTGTGAGCTGGCGGCATCCCGAATCAACGACAGTCGCTCGTCGACGGACTCCGAGGTGGCGTGAACGACGCCGACGGCACCCTGGGCGTTGGCGATCATCCCGTCTTCGATACCCGAATGAGTTGGTGTCTCAACAGTCGACTCCTCTGTAGACATTTGCTCTGAGGAAGGATAACATCCAACAAAAGTATTTATACAGAGGGTAAATATTGATCGAAGAAAGTGGTTTTTGTAACACAAATATTCAGTGGTTCCGGGTTTGTAGTTTAACAATCGGTTCCTGGCTAATTCTGCAGAAAACGACTCGTTGGACAATCGTTTTTGGACGTCCCGTGAAATCTGTCGACAGGGCTATCAGATCGCTCGGGTCGACAGCAAGACGATCCTGATTCGGTTGAGGCTTGCCGATCGACTCGCTGTCGTCATGTAGGACATGCAAAATTTAGGTGGTCTTGAAAGCCCGGATAAAGTAGACATCCGACTATACGCTGACGACGAACTGATCAACAGTGTGGGGCTCGCACAGGGATTGGCCGACAGCATCACGGCCAACGGCTGGGACGGTGAGTGTATCATCGGCACAGACTCCCGTGAAGCCGCTGAAACCGTCCACGACTCGCTCACAAGCTAAGCCTTAGGAAGGTCGACGCGGTGTCCTTCGTCGTCGCAGCCATACGAGCCAAGTTCGCGGACACTCCGCTCGCGGTCGACCGGCGTCTGAGCGGTCTCGGTGGTGACTGATTCCTCGATAACGTACAGCGTCAGGTGGCTGATCGGCTCGCCGTCGATAGCTGCGGTCTCACAGTAGTGGTCGACGAACAACTGCTGTGTTCCCTCGGGTTCATCCTGCCGTACACTCGATAGGTAGAACCGCTCGCGGTAAGTCTCGAACTGGGTTTGGAGTTCAGTGGGCCGCTCCGAGGTGAGTTCGCGGTCAGTGAGTAGATCGCGCTGGTCGCCCGCCGTCGACTCGGCGGCGATCACATACTGCCGGGCTGTCGTTCGGGGCTCCGGTGCGAAAATCGACCACTCGGTTTGGTGTGCAATGACCGTCGTTGTCCCGGCTTCAATGTCTGCGGCTGTGTCGGTTTCGACGACTCCACCGGCCGACAGCAGCGAGATTACTACTAAGGCTGCGATACCGACGGCTACGCCGACAACCAACGGCCGACGGTAGCGGCGTAGATACTGAACACTCCCGAACTCCGGGGCCCGCGGTACGCGGTCGGCGACGTATTCGGCACGCTGGGCAAGCGTCGACACCCAGTCGTCGCCACCCAGCCGATTCACAACAGTCCTGAGATCGGTCCAGAAACTCCCCTGCAAAAACAGCAGTACACCCGCGATCGAGACGAACGCGAACGCGCCGATCCTGACTGTCACCGCGAATGAGAGATGCGTCAATACAAACAAAGCGACAAGAAGTGTTCGGGCTCGACCATGCAGGACGACAAGCAGCCAGGATCCCAGCAGCATCGCATACCAGATTCGTCCGCCGAGTTCCAACAGCGCCGGCTGTGAAGCGACGAGCTCAGCTGCCAAAAACGTCATATCGTCGAGTTCCATCACCAACACAGCGGCCTCGCCGCTGGCCCACAGCTCCGAGCCGGTTTTGTGGAGTCCGTTGACAAAATAGACGGTGATCACCTGCAGGAGAATCAGTGCCGCCGGCAGCCCGCTGACGCTCGCACGTGGCTCACGTTCGGCATGGACGGCGTCGACTGACCAGCGTTCACCCAGCGGCAGAAAGATCGCCCAGAACAGCAGCCACATAAAAAGGGTGTCCGCGTAGCTCAGCACTAACGGATTCCGGAGGTCCAACGAAACGACGAAAACTGCGACGAGGACCGTCGACAGTCGCGTGCGGTAGCCAACAAACAGCAAGCAGCCTAGTAGGGCGTGTATACTAAAGAGCGCAACTGTCACCCACGGCTCGGACGAAAGAAAATAGATCGACGGTACGTCGACCGGTGGGGCCGCCAGCGCAAGCGACTGGGGAACGACACCCTGTTCGGTATAAAATAGCTCGACGTTTCTGGCTCGGAGGACGAGATCCACGACCACGAGTATCGCGAGGGCAATCCGAAACACTGCAAGGCTTCGAGTATCGAGTTTGAACCGACTCCTAACGGCAGCCCGAGCCCGCAAGGCCACCGCGGAGAACTGCTTGGTTCGGTCCCAACCCATACGATTGCAGACTGGACAGAAGGCGTATATACGTTCTCGTATACCGGCCCTCTCGGAGCGACCGACCGAAGCCATGTATTTGAGGCTGTGTCGACTAGGGGTAGCATGTTCGAAGCGGTCGGAACGCTACCGTTGGTTGGGGCTGCAGTGCTTGCGTTCGTCGGGCTGCTTGTGGTGATCGACGGCGCTCGTCAGTACTACAGTCAGTGGCAGACGGTCCAACGGGCCGAACAGGCCAGCGGGACAATCGAATCGGTCGAGATCAAAACTGTCTACGGGAGCAACGCCTCAAAAGGCTACCAGCCGACCGTTCGGTACGAATACCAGACGCCGACCCAGCGACTGTACAGCAATCGACTCTACCCCGGTCGTCGGTCGAACAGCTTGTTCGGCACCGAATCAGCCGCTGAGAGCGCCGTTGAGACGTATGAACCCGGCGAGTCGACCGTTGTCTACTACGATCCACAGAACCCCGAGCATGCGTTTCTCGATCCGACAGTCAAAGGTGGCTCATCGCTCGGAACTGTGGGATTTGGATTCGTTCTGCTAGCAATCGCAGTGGTCATCGTCGTTTCAGCCGGTGGGCTGGCCACACCGTAGTTGGAGACTACAGTACGGTAGTCTCCGTATACCGTGTTAGTCGTCGGCTGGAATCGGCTCTTGTTCTCGCGGGAAGTTGTCGATAGTCGCCCGCCGGAACCCTTCTTCATCGAACTCGTATTCGCCATCAAGGAACTCGATGAGCTGTTCGGTATCTCGCATCGCGTTTTTCAGACAGGTTGAGGCGCCGGGCGAGGGTGTGATGTTGAAAATAATATTGTCGCCAGTGAGTTTGGCCTCACCCATATCCAGCGATTTCGTCGCGGTGTTGACGATCTGCGGGCGTACACCACCGAATCCTTTTGCGCGCTTGATGTCGCCGTCTTCGACCGTTGGGACGACTTTCTGGACGTGCGGTAGGAACGACTTCTCGCCGACAACAGGGAGATCGTAGACGAGGTTTTTGAGAACGTACGGCAGCAGAATCCGGTCGGCCATGATGTTACCGTAGCTCAGCAGCGAATCGAGATTCAACTGGAACACATCAAAAAAGTCTCCAACTGTCGACAACTCGCCGCGCTCTAAAGCTGGGACGACTTTTGCGGTAGGGCCGAACCGAGTGAGATTCCCGTCGTGGACTTCGGCGTCACCGTGGACCGCCGCGAACGGCAGTTTCTTCATCTGAAGCGTGTAGACTTTGCCGTTGAGCAGCGGTTCGTCCGCAATAAAGAAGCTACCGGCGACCGGAAGCAACGAGAGATCCTCGCCGTAGCCCATCTGTTTGGCGATCTGGAGGCTGTGCGAGCCTGCGGCGACCACGGTTGTATCGGCGCTGAACCAACCAGCCTCGTCAGTTTCGATGAGGAACTCGTCGGCCGTCTCGTTAACGCGCTCGACTTTCGTCCCGGTAAAGACATCGACGTGATCGTGTTCGCGGACTTGGTCAACGAAGGCTTGGGCTAACGCACCGTAGTCGACGGTGTAGCCGTCCGGTGTCTGGAGTGCGAGCAGTTCTTTGTCGGGGTCTCGCCCCTCGACGACTTTCGGTTCGAGTTCGGCGATCTCCTCGCGGCCGATGGCTTCGAGTTTGGGGAACAGCTCGCCGAAGCCTTCTTCGTACTGGCGGGCTTCGAGTTTTTCGACCTCTTCGTCGCCAACCGCCAGCACCATCTTGCTCCGTTTGGCGTGCATCTCGCGGTCGGGGTCTTTGGCTTCCAGATAGCCCGCGACCATCTCTGCGCCTTCCTTTACTTTCTCGGCTTTTTCGAGTGTGTAGTTGGTCTCGATGTCGCCGAAATGGAGCGTCTGAGAGTTGTGTGTGTGATGGGAGTTGACCGCCGCGATTTCGTCTTCTTTTTCGATCAGCGCGACACGTTCGATATCAGTGAACGTCGAAACTGTGTACAGTAGTGACGCGCCACTGATTCCACCGCCGACGATAACTAGGTCGTATTCTTTGGCCATATGTTGTGTTTCCCTCGGAGTCGCTGACTGTCTTCGATGATTTGTCGTTGTCGACCTACTAAGTCCCTACTATCTTTGTTGAGGAATGCTATCACAATACAATCTAAGCGGCGTCGGCCGGTTAGTGACCAACTAAATAAGTATCATGAGTAGACTCTCCTCGACGAGTTGGGCTACTGCTGCACAGAATACAATCACTGCATCAACACGGGTATAAAAAGTCGACCGAGAAAGGTGGTGGCTATTCGGCAGTGATCACGTCGTCGATTCGAAGGATCATCGTTGCGGCCTCGGTTGCCGACTTGATAGCCTCGCGTTTAACGGCTGCAGGGTCGATGATACCGGCTTCGACCGGGTCACCGATCTCGCCGCTGCGACCCGTCGAGACGATGCCGGCCCGACCGTCCGAATCGTAGGCTCCGCGCAGATCGACCAGCGCATCGATCGAATCCATGCCGGTGTTTTCTGCAAGCGTGCGTGGCAGTGAGTCGACGGCGGTTGCAAAGGCTTCGATAGCCAGCTGTTTGCGACCCTCGACGCTGGCAGCGCGGCTGCGGACGTAGTCGGAGATCGCAACCTCGGTGCCGCCAGCACCGGGGACGACACCGCCCTTATCAAGCGCGGCGATGGTGACATCAATGGCATCATTGAGCGCGCGTTCGAGTTCGTCGATCACATGGTCGGTGCTGCCGCGGACGAACAGCGTCACGTAGTTGCTCTCTGCGCCGCCGTCGACGAAGACAGTGTCCTCGTCGTTGTACGTTTCAATCGACAGCGAGGCCAGCGAGCCGAGGTCGTCGGCTTCGATTCCCTCAACGGTGCCAAGGTGTTTGGCCCCCGTCGCTTTGGCGAGGGCTTTGGATTTTTTCGACGAAACGTTGCTGAATGCGAGAATGCCAGCATCAGCGAGATAGCCAGCCACGCGGTCGTCGATCTTCTTCGTACAGAAGAGGACGTCGACGCCCGCTTCGCTGAGTGTTTTGGCGTAGCCACGAAGCTCGGTGTCTTCGGCTTCGACGGCAGCGTTGAGCTGGTCGACGCTCGAAATCGAGTACTCTGCGCCGGCCTCGCCGGTTCGGACTTCGAGTTTGGACTCCAAAATGGCGACGCTCGCATCTTCGAGCGACCGCGGCATGTTGGCGTTAGCCGGCTCCTCGCTGAGAATCACGCCGTCGACGAGTTCGGTCGCACTGGACGCTGCGCCGGTCTGCGTGTGTATCCGGACATCATCGCGGTCGACGCGCTCGTCGGTCGCAACCTGCCGGACGGCCGCGACGACCTGTTTGGCCAGTTTGTCGGCGGTCATGTCGCCGGTTCCTTTGCCGGTCATCGAAGATTCGGCAACCGATTCGAGAATGTCGTCGTCCAGATCGATATCGAGTACCTGTTCGTCGATGGCTTCTTGCGCAAGGCGGGCGGCCTCGTGATAGCCCTCAACGATGACCGTTGGGTGAAGATCAGAATCGAGCAGGTCTTCGGCCTCCGAAAGGAGTTCGCCTGAAAGAACGGCTGCAGTCGTCGTTCCGTCGCCGACTTCTACCTCTTGGGTTTCGGCGACTTCGACGATCATCTGGGCTGCGGGGTGTTCGATATCCATCTCGTTGAGGATGGTCGCCCCATCGTTGGTGATAACGACGTCACCAGACGAACCGACGAGCATCTTGTCCATGCCCTTGGGGCCGAGTGTCGTTCGGACAGCGTTGGCGACGGCTTTGCCCGCTCGAATGTTCGAGTCCTGGGCGGCCTGGCCTTTCGTCCGTTCGTTGCCTTCCGAGAGAATGAACAGTGGCTGCTGTTGTCGTGATGCCATGATGAATGCCTCACTACCAGATGGTTTGCAGTTCTATATAAATATTTCTACTATGCGTCAGATCAAACCACCAGCAAGGTCGCCAGTCGACGGTCGGTTGGTTCGGTGATTATGTTTGTACAACAAGTTGTTTTGAAACAACTATATGGATAGCGTGTGAGGACCACCCAATGCTGGAGTTGGAACACGGGTTCCGGGTGGTCGACTGTCACAGCCATCTCGACCACGACGCCCAGGCTGTTGCCACCTACGGCCGCGAGACGGGTCCCGATCAGTTGGAACGTGAGTGTCATCAGGCCGGTATCGTCCGAGCCTGTGTCTCGCCGACTCCGCGCGCAAAAACTGAGGGCTATCTCCGAGCGAACAACGCAGTTGCCCGGCTCAGCGTCGACCGCCCCTTTCTGGCGTTTGCCCGGCTCAACGGGCCACGAGATGCGACCGGCGGTCCCGTCGCAGCCCTGAAAAACATCCGCACCGAACGCGAAAACTACCACACGCGCCCCGGAGATGTCGAACAGTACGCCTACGATGACCGATTTCACGGCTTCGTGCTTGATCCAGCGGTCGACGGCCTTCCCGACGAGGAGGTGTTGGCCGAACTCGCCGCAGTCGACCTTCCAGTGACGGTCTACTGCCGTGAGGCGTTTCCGCCCGAAGCAGCCGAGCGCCTCGTCGTCGACAGGGGATTTCCCGTTATTTTGGCCGGCTTCGGCGGCTATCCGATCGATCACGCCCGAATGAGACACGCCCTCGGCTTGCTCGATGGCTACGACCGACTGTATCTGGACACGTGGGCTGTCCGTTCGCGCGAGTTGCTCGAACGCGGGCTTCTCGAACATCCAGATCGGATTCTGTTCGGAAGCGGGACGCCAGCGATTCATCCGAACGTGGCAATCATGGAGATCCTTACTCTCGATGTCTCCGAAGACGCCATGAACCGTGTGTTCAACAAGAATCCAGCTCGGTTGATCCCGGGGCTCGCCCCACAGTAGCTCAGCGGGTGGCTGCCGAATCCCGCCAATCGTAGCGAGCGACCGCGCGGTCGGCGCGCTTCGAGATCCCGTGAGGATTACGGGAATCCTCACGGTCGCGGCTCCGGGCGACCAACCCGTCCGAAAAGCCGGTTGCCATGCCTGAAACCACCTCTCGTCCGGTTCCAAACCACGCTGTCGGTTGGGCATCACCACCGATCACATCGCGGGCAGTCGAGGCCGCATCGCCGACTGCATGCGAGAGGGTTCGCCGCAGGACGGTCGGTCGAACGCCGTAGTTTTTCATCAACCGATAGCTCAGTGCACGATACTTCCAGCCCCAGTCGCGGTGGGTCTGGCCGCCGTCGGCTTCGTACTCACAGCGAACGCTCATCGATGGCTCCCAAGCAACCGAGGTCTCCATGCCAGCAAGTCGGTGGGCAGCGTCGCGCGCACCGCCAGTTTCGAGATACTCGTCGAACCCGTCGAGTGCGTCCAGCACCTCGGCCTCGAAGGCGACGTTGCTCCCTGAGAAGTAGGTGACCCGTCGACGGGCGATCTCTCGGGTTTCTGGAGACTCAGTGGTCATCCCACCTGTTACCGTCCGGTGGGTTGGTCCGGTGACGACGGAGGCTTCGGTCAACCCCTCGGTGATTGCCTCACGCCAGCTGTCTTCGATTCTGAGATCATCGCTCACGAAGGCGATGACATCGCCGGTCGCAACCTCGATGCCGGCGTTTCGGGCAACGTTGACACTTCGAGCTGAAACCTCTACGAGAACGTCGACATCATCTCGATTACGGACCATTCCGGTCGTCCCGTCGGCCGAGGGACCGTTGACGACGATCAACTCGGCGTCCGGTGCTGTCGCAGCCAACCGATCAAGGCAGGCCGACAGCAGGTCTCGTCCGTTGAGTGTCGGAACGATGACCGAGAGCTGCATGCCGATATCTTGCGAGAGTGAATATATAAAATGGCGGATTGCTACGGTCGACCGATTCACCGCAGAAATGACCGCTCAGTACAGCTATCTATTCAAGTAGTAGACCTGTTTTCGCGCGTCTTTGAAGCTGTAGCGCGAGCCCACCAGCTCGGCTTCCTCAAGTCGGTTGAGCGCGTACCGCACGGTTCGATCCGGGAGTAGCGATTCCTCGGCGAGTTGGCCCTGCGAAAGCGGCTGATCAGTCTCAAGGACTTTGGCGACGAGTTTCGCACTCGGTGGGAGTTCGCGCAGTCGGTTTCGGAACTCCGTTTTCGACAGTTCAACGTGACTACTGACCTCAACTGGACTAGTGCTCATGATAACCTGAATCAAACGGATAGATGGTAAAGGTTGGCTACATATTGCGCCCATCAGTACATATTGTATAAGGTCATATTAGTTCAAATTCACAACGTTTCGGCGGCCATAACGGGCAAGAAACTGACGTTTGGGACGCTCGCCGCAGTCGCACATCCAGTACGGTTTTAATCTTCGAGTGTGCAGTTCGAACAACTGTGAAAGGCAAAGAGTGGTACCAAGCCGACGATGTCGCCGAGGAGTACGACGACAAACGCTTTTCGGAAGGCGGGGCGTTCATTGATCGGCGCGAAAAGCAAGCTGTTCTCTCCGCGCTGGGGCCGCTCGAAGACAAGCGCGTGTTGGAAGTCGCCTGCGGGACCGGCCGGTTTACCGTGATGATGGCCCAGCAGGGTGCCAACATTACCGGCCTCGATATCTCGGGGGCGATGCTCGCACAGGGGCGAAACAAGGCCAAAGCCGCTGGCGTCGACGACAATGTCGAGTTCATGCGTGGGGATGCCGCCCGCTTGCCGTTTCCGGACGACTATTTCGATGCCGTCTTCGCGATGCGGTTTTTCCATCTCGCAGATCGACCGGTAACGTTCCTGCGTGAACTTCGACGCGTCTCGAAGGGGCAGGTGTTTTTCGATACGTTCAACCTCGAAAGCACACGCGTGCTGTACAATCGGTTCTTGCCGATGGGCTCGCGGCTCTACTCGCGGACGGACGTCGAGAGTCTGCTTGCGGATGCAGAGCTCGAACTTATCGACGAGTCTCACGATTTCGTTCTTCCGTACGGCTTTTATCGAAGCCTCCCACGGTCGGTCGCCCGGCCGTTCCGTCAGCTTGATACCGCGCTTGGAAACACGCCAGTCGGCAACAAACTGGCGTCGGTTTCCTACTGGAGTACCACGAAGTAGTAGCTGCCTACCAGCGGAGAGGCCGACACTTCGATCTCACTCGACTCGTCGAAACACTGATTTAAAGCCCCGTCCGGTCGACGGCCAACTATGAAACAGGATATCGAACAGCGAGTGACCGACTACTATGCGGCACTCAGAGACGGCGAATCGCTGTCGGCGTTCTTTCGGGAGGCACCGGATACGGTTACAGTCGGACTCAGCGAGCGCCAGGTCGGCTACGCTGATGTAGCCGCCGAGCTCTCCGAGCAGACCGCCACGACCGTCGACTGGACTGTCGAGAGTCATGATCTGTCGGTGTCGGCCGACGGCGACACGGCGTGGTTTTCCGATCTGGTCACCCTTGGGTGGACAGACAGTAAGTTAGACACCGACTACTCTTTCGAGACGCGCTGGACAGGAACACTCACACGACGCGACCGTAGCGAGCCTTGGCAGTTCGTCGTGTTGCACGTTTCAGTTGCCAACGAGGAGCTTCGCACGGCCGAAGACGATCTGTTTGCCTGGGACGGCTGATGGTCGGCTCGTCGCTCACCGACGCGGAAAAATCGATTGCGAACACGCGGCTTAAAATCGGCTTCGTGCTCCTTGTGGCTGGTTCGATGGCGTTGATGTCACTGTATATCGATCCCACGCCGCTTGAACTCGCCGCAGCCTTTGGTGTTGGTATGATTGTCGGTGTCGTCCTGCTGTGGTTCGTCCTCCGGAATCTCGAAGAGTTCCGTGAAACGCTCCGCTAATGACGGTCGACGCGCTGGAGCCACAGCCCCGGTGTTTCGATCTCTTCGCTGGTCGGTAGGTTTTCAGGCCGATCCCAAACCGCACTGGCAGCCGCAATATCCCGTGCGTCGGCGACGGCCTCGAAAAACGCTGCCCCTTTCTCGTACTGCTGACGTTTGAGTCCTAGTCCCAACAGCCGTCGCATCAGCTGCACGAAGGGACCACCACCCTGCCGACGGGCGTCAAGTTTCGCTCGGAGGTCGGCGTACTCGTCGTCGAACGCCCGGTCCATAAGGAGTTCAGCGTAGCCCTCGACAGCAGTCATCGCCGTATTCAGCTCCCGGTAAGCCTCGCGGTTGAGACTTCCTTCGGTGAGGTCAGCGACCGCAGCCTGCATTCGGTCTTCGAGATAGCTTGGAAGCCATGGTGCAGCACCGAACTCGGCGGCGTGGGCGACCTCGTGAAAAGCGATCCACCGCCGAAACCGTGGGTAGTCGACGGCTAACTCTGTAGCGACCCGCTGTATGTTGGGTCTAACAAAGTACAGCGAGTGGTCGTCGTTGTCGGCCAACAGCAGGGGATCGTACTGTCCCAGCACGTTACGTCCTAAAAAGCCGAGCGTGACTGCCATCGTCCCGGTGTTGACCGCCCGAGAGACGCCGGGTAGCAGCGTTTTTTGTGTCTCAAGCGGTTCGACGACCCGCCGGAAGGTGGCAACGTTGGCGTCGATCCAGTGGTGGCGGTTCTGGACTTCAATAGTTTCGGGGAGATCGAACTCAACGTCACCGACCAACCGCAGCCGGTCGCGGGCATCCCGCACGTCGTCACGGTATCCCGCCTGTTCTTCAGTTGAAAGAGCAAGCTCACCGCGGGGCGTGGCAGCTTTGGCCGCCGCAGCGACAGCACTCCAGTCGACGATGCCGTCGCCGCCTGCGTCGGCGACCGCTTGGGCGCTCCGAAAGAGATCCATGCCACACTCTGGGCGTCCGTGAGTAAAGTCCTTGTGCGGTGTGAAAACAGTCGACCGGATTAGCTCGACTCGTCGAAGCCAGCGATCTCCTCGTCGGCGTCCTCGCCGAGCAGTTTGGTTGCCATCACGACCAGAACAGCAATCACGCCGACGGCGACCAATATCGCCCCGAGTGACCGCCCTGTGCTGTCGTCAGCCGAGTCGACTGGGTCGGCTGGGTCGGTTGAGTGGGCCTGTGGTGTCTCCGATTCGGATTGCGAGCGGCCAAGCGATTTTGGACCGAGTTGGATGTCGCCTTCGGGGACGTGGAGTTCGAGCAGTGTGATGTTACCCATACGACAGTATACGCACAACCGGCCTAAATCCGTTGTGGCGACCGAAAGCTGACTGCCGTGTCGACTGCCAGCCGAAACGTGAGGTTGATACGGATGGTATCACTTCCCACAGATATGGAGTCTGCACAACGGGAGTTTCTCGAATCACTGCTGTCGACAGCCACACCATCGGGGTACGAAACCGCTGGCCAGCGCGTCTGGATCGAGTACGTCGGCGAGTTCGCCGACGAAGTCTGGACCGACAACTACGGCAACGCCGTGGCGGTCCACGAGGGATCAGGCGAGGGCCCCGAAATCGCGTTTGGCGGTCATGGTGACGAGATCGGCTTTATCGTTCGAGATATCGACGATAACGGCTTTCTACGAATCTCTCGAATCGGCGGCTCGGATCGAACCATCTCGCAGGGCCAACACGTCACGATTCACGGCGACGAGCCGGTTCAGGGTGTGATCGGCCAGACGGCGATCCATCTCCGCGACGTGGGCAAAGAGGAGTACAGCGATATCGCCGAGCAGTTCGTCGACATCGGCGCAGAATCCGCCGAAGAAGCCGAGGTGCTCGTCGAAATCGGTGATCCGATCACCTTTTCGACCGAGCTGTTCGAGCTGCACGGCTCGCGGCTCTCCGCGCGCGGGATGGACAACCGTGTGGGGATCTGGAGTGCGGCCGAAGGGCTCCGGCATGCGGTCGAACACGATGTCGAGGCGACAATCTATGCAGTGAGTACTGTCCAGGAGGAAGTCGGCATTAAGGGAGCCCAGATGGTCGGCTTCGATCTCGACCCCGACGCCGCAATCGCGGTCGACGTCACCCACGCAACCGACAACCCGGATGTAAAAGGCAAACACAAAGGCCCCGTCGAGTTAGGCGCAGGGCCAGTGGTCTCTCGCGGCAGTGCAAACCATCCGAAGGTGGTCGAGCTTGCGCGGCAGGCCGCCGACGAGGCTGAGCTTGCCATCCAACTGCAGGCGACAGGCACCAGAACCGGCACCGACGCCGACGCCTTCTATACCTCTCGGAGCGGGATCCCCTCGCTCAACATCGGCGTGCCGAACCGCTATATGCACACGCCGGTCGAGGTGATCGACACCGAGGATCTCGACGGTGTGGCCACACTGCTCGGAGCGATTGCTGAGCATGCAGGCGAGGTCGAGTCGTTTGCAGTCGACTTCTGAATAGCGGTCGACAGCGTGTGAGACCCTCTCGTAGCCGGGGCCAAAGAACAACCTTAAAAGCCGAGAGAGGTTTCGTGAGCATATGGCTGGAACTATCGAAGCACTCGTTCCTGGTGGTCAGGCCAACCCTGGCCCACCGCTCGGTCCCGAACTCGGACCGACCCCGGTCGACGTCCAAGCAGTCGTACAGGAGATCAACGACGAAACGGAAGCATTCGACGGGATGGAAGTCCCTGTCACTATCGAGTACGAAGACGACGGCTCCTTTGAGATCGAAGTCGGGGTGCCGCCGACATCCGAACTCATCAAAGACGAAGCCGGCTTCTCGTCGGGCAGCGGTGAACCCCACGAGAACTTCGTTGCCGACATGTCCGTCGAGCAGCTCAAAAAGGTCGCCGAGCAGAAATCGACCGACCTGCTGTCGTACGACGTGAAAAACGCCGCCAAAGAGGTCAGCGGTACCTGCATGACCCTTGGCGTCACGATTGACGGCGAGGACGCCCGCACATTCAAAGAGCGCGTCGACGCCGGCGAGTAC
>Ga0207421_10001030_pt1 | contig 36279 bp, 33 predicted proteins | sample SodLakKL_010_SED_4_FD_187542 | JGI IMG/M metagenome (GOLD analysis project Ga0207421, IMG submission 187542) | Alkaline sediment microbial communities from Lake Tanatar, Kulunda Steppe, Russia - 8KL_010_SED (SPAdes) (version 2) | ecosystem: Environmental > Aquatic > Non-marine Saline and...
CTTTCACGACGCCATCCACCTCGCCCACCTGTGCCCCACGGCGATGCTCTTCACCCCCTGCCGGGAGGGGATCAGCCACCACCCCGATGAACACATAGAGCGCGCCGACGCCGAGGTCGCGGTACGCGTCCTGGCGCACGCCGTCGAGCGGCTGCTCACCACCAGGAGAGATTCCCGTGACCCAGACCATTGAAGCGGCCGTGGCCGCACAAGGCCTTACCCTCCCCGCCATCCCGCGCCCCCGCGGCGCCTTCCTGCCATGGTCGAGGCTGGGCAACCAGCTGTTCCTGGCCGGCCAGATCTGCGAGCGAGGCGGCGAGGTTCTCTACCCGGGCAAGGTGGGCGCCGAGCTCGACCTCGAGACAGGCAAGCTCGCCGCCCGGGCGTGCGCGCTGAACCTGCTGGCCTCGCTCAGCGATGCGGTGGAGGGTGACATGAGCCGCGTCGTTCGCTGTATACGCATGAACGGGTTCGTCAACGTGGCGCCCGGGTTCCACGACGTACCGCTGGTGATCAACGGCGCCTCGGAGCTCTTCATCGCCCTGTTCGGCGAACAGGGACGCCATGCTCGCACGGCGATCGGCGTCGCCACCCTGCCCGGCAACGCCGCCGTCGAAGTCGAATCGATCTTCGAGATTCGCGACTGACAACAAGGAAGCACGCCATGACCGACTCACCTCTGAAGCGACCGCTGCGCGATCAATACGCCGGACTGCGCAGCGGCACGCTTACCGCCACCGCCCTGGCCGAGGCCTCCGTGGAGGCTCACCGAACCCGCGGCCAGCATGACCATGCCTACCTGACCTGGAACGGCGAGGCCGCCCTGGCCTTTGCCGAGGCCACCGATGCCCTGTTCCGACAGGGCGGTGATGCCGGGGCCCTCATGGGCATCCCTGTATCGATCAAGGACATCTATGCGGTGCCCGGCCTGCCGACCTATGCCGGCTCGTCACGGCGACTCCCCAAACAGTGGGAACAGCCGGGGCCCATGATCGCCGCCCTGCTCGCCCAGTTGCCCAGCGTCATGGGAAAGACCCACTCGGTGGAGTTTGCCTTTGGCGGGCTGGGCACCAACGCCCACTGGGGCGCTCCCCGTAACCCCTGGGACCGCCAGGCCCACCGCACTCCCGGCGGCTCCAGTGCCGGCGCAGGAGTCTCCCTGATCGGCGGCACCGCGAGCCTGGCCCTGGGGACGGATACCGCCGGCTCAGTGCGCGTCCCGGCCGCCATGACCGGCGTCGCCGGCCTCAAGACCACCGTCGGACGCTGGTCGACGGACCAGATCGTGCCGCTTTCCACCACCCTGGACACCCCCGGCCTGCTGGCCCACCGCGTCGATGACCTGGCCTTCGCCTTCGACGCCCTCGATGGCGCACTGACAAGGCGCCGCTCCCGCGTACCGGCCCCGCCGGCCCTGGCCGATCTCACTTTCGGTGTCCCCGGCGCCTTCTTCTGGGACGATTGCAGCCCCGGCGTTGCCGAAGCCGTCGAAGCCGCCATCCGCCGGCTCGAGGCCGCCGGGGCGCGCCTGATCACGTTTGACCTGCCCCACACCGATGAAGCCTACGCATTGTTCCAGCAGGGAGGTCTGGCCGCTGCCGAGTTGGCGGCGTTCCTCAAGACCGAACTGCCCGAGATGATCGAGACCCTGGATCCCAATGTCGCCGCCCGGGTGAAGGCCGCCGACGACATGCCCGCCTGGGAGTACGTTCGCCGCCGCACCATCATCGACAAGCTGACAGCCTCGGCCGCAACGCGCCTGACCGACGTGGATGCCATGCTGACCCCCACCGTGGCCCTCACCCCGCCCACCCTGGAGAGCCTGCTCCCCGAGGGGGCCTACGCCAGGGCCAACATGCTCGCCCTGCGCAACACCGTGATCGCCAACCTCATGGGGCTCTGCGGGCTGACCATGCCGGTGGGAAAGGACAGTGCCGGCATGCCGGTCGGGCTTCAGGTGCTGGCGGGCCCCTGGCAGGACGCCAGGCTGCTGGCCATCGGCCAGGCCATCGAGGAGCAGTTGGGCACCGGTATCACCCTGCTGGGCGAGCCACCTGCCCCTTGATTGCCCGCTGCATGGCACCCCTTCGTTCACCTTCAGACAGCAGGTCAGTCAGGAGCTAACGCACATGACCGATTGGAACCGCATGACCCTGGCCGGTTTTCAGCACCGTCTCGCCGACGGCGAACTCTCGCCGCTTGACTGGTGGAGAGCCTGCCGGGAGCGCATCGACGCCATGGACCCAAGCCTCCAGGCCTGGGAGTGCCTGGCCCCCGAGCCCTCCATGGCGGGGCGTGATGGCGGGCAACCCTCTAATGCCCTGTACGGTGTCCCGGTAGGCATCAAGGACATCATCGACACGGCCCGGCTGCCCACCACCTGGGGAACACAGGGATACCACCACGTCGACGGCTCCGACATGGACGCGGCCATCGTCACCCAGCTGACTCGCCTCGGCGCCCTGCCCATGGGCAAGACGGTCTCGACCGAGTACGCCTACTTCCAACCCAGCAGGACTCGAAACCCCCATGACCCGGCACGCACTCCGGGGGGCTCCTCGAGCGGTTCGGCGGCCGCCGTCGCCGCCGGCATGGTACCTGTTGCCCTCGGCACCCAGACCGTGGGCAGCATCATCCGTCCCGCCAGCTACTGCGGTGTCGTGGGTTTCAAGCCCAGCCACGGCACGCTCAGCGTCGCCGGCGTGAAGGCACTCGCCCCGTCACTGGACACCCTGGGCTGGTTTACCCGACACATGGAGGACACGCGCACGCTGTTCACTGCTCTCACCGGCAGCGATCCGATCACTCCTCTGGAGAGGCTCGAGGGGGTGCGCGTCGGCCTCTGCCTGGTGCCCAGCACTCCTCTGCCATCGCCGGACGTCACCGCCGCCCTGGAAGGCGCCGCCACGAGGATGGTGGAACTCGGAGCCCACCTCAGCCCCGTTGATCTGGGCCCGACGTTCGATGACCTCGTGACACACCAGAAAGTCATCCTGGCCTATGAAGCCGCGCGTGCCCTGGCCAGCGAACGCGCCCGCTTCGAGGCGTCGATGAGTCCGGCTCTGATAGCGCTGCTGGACGAAGGACAGCGCCTCTCCCTGTCCCGTTACTGGCAGTCACGGCAGGCCGCCGATCGCGCAACGCTCGCCCTGTCCCAACAGTTCGCCGAGCGCTTCGATGTGCTCCTTGCCCCCAGCGCCACGGGGGTTGCCCTCGAGGGCCTCGAAAGCACCGGCGACCCGATCTACTCGCGGGCATGGACCCTGCTGGGGGCTCCCTGCGTGAACCTGCCGCTGCACTGGACGCCCCAGGGGCTACCCGTCGGCGTGCAGCTGATCGCCGATCATTATCAGGATCAGCGGCTGTTGAGCATCGCCAGCGCCCTGATGCCTTGAACCCAACAACAACGATCCGAACTCACAGTGCGGAGTGGCAACAGCCAACAGTGTGTTCGATCAAGAGTTCAGGGCCTCAATCGAGACGCACCAGATCCCGGGCATGCAGGCGGCCGCGTTCGACATAGCCGGCCGCGTTCTTCTTCAGCCCCTGGATGGCCTCCTGCGAGAGTTCGCGGACCACCCTGGCCGGCGCGCCGACGATCAACGAATTGTCGGGGAAACTGGCGTTCTCCTTGACCACGGCGCCGGCCGCCACCAGGCAGTTCTCGCCGATCACCGCGCCGTTGAGGATCACCGCCTGGATGCCGATCAGGCTGCCGTCGCCGACGGTGCAGCCGTGCAGCATCGCCTGGTGTCCTACCGTCACACCCTTGCCCACCCTGAGCGGAAAGCCGGGGTCGGCATGCAGCACCGCGCCGTCCTGGATATTGCTCTCCTCACCGACCTCGAGGTGATCGGTATCACCGCGCAGCACCGCCTGGTACCAGACACTGGCGCCACGCTTGAGGGTGACCTGGCCGATCACATCGGCCGTCTCGGCCACGTAGACATCGTCATGGAGCTCGGGGCGGTGCTCTGCGTACTGGTAGATCGCCATGGGGGTTCTCCTGCAGAAAGGGATGGGGTGAGGATGCCACGCGGGGCCACGTCGGGCGAGCCGGCGCTGGCCGGACTTGCCCGACGTGGCCCTCTCCCCCTGGGTCAGGCCAGCGCCTGCTCCAGCAGGCGGGCCACGTGGAGCGCCTCGCGACCGCTGCCATCGCGGATCTGGTGCCGGCAGCTGGTGCCGTCGGCGACCAGCACGGCATCGTCGTCGGCCTCGCGGATCGCCGGCAGCAGCGACAGCTCCGCCATCGCCAGCGAGGCGTCATAGTGCTCCACCTCGTAGCCGAAGCTGCCCGCCATGCCGCAGCAGGAGGACTCGATGGTCTCGACCTCGAGGTCGGGGATCCACGACAGCACCGCCTCGACCGGGCGCAGCGCGTCGAAGGCCTTCTGGTGGCAGTGACCGTGGAGCATGGCGCGGCGCTGGGGAAGCGCCTTGAGCGCCAGCGGAAGCTCACCCGCATCGCGGGCCCTGACCAGGAACTCCTCGAACAGGAAGGCCGAGCGGGAGAGCGTCTCGGCCTCCTTGCCGAAGCCGTACTGCAGGAACTCGTCGCGCAGGGTCAGCAGGCATGATGGTTCGAGACCGACGATGGCCACGCCCCGCTTCACATGAGGCATCAGGTGATCGAGGGTCCGACGCGCCTCCCGCCGGGCCTTGTCGAACTGCCCGGAAGAGAGGTAGGTGCGACCGCAGCACAGCGGCCGCTCGCCCTTCCTGACGTTCAGATGCACCCGGTAGCCGGCGGCTTCCAGCACCCGTCTGGCGGCCCGGGCGTTATCCCCCTCCTGATAGTTGTTGAAGGTATCGACGAACAGCAGCACCTCCCGCGAGGCGAGAGCCGGGGTGTCGTGCGGCTCGGCCAGGAAGTTGCCGCTGAAGGCCGGCAGCGCGCGCTGCGGGGCCAGCCCGAGCGCCCGCTTGATCCCTCGGGCCAGCGGGGGCACACGCTCGACGCCATTGACCAGCCCGGCGAACCGGCTGGCCCAGGGCGCATAGCGCGGCAGCTCGCCGACCAGGCGATCACGCAGCGACAGCCCCCTGGCCCGGACCCGGGCGGTGCGCGCCTCGATCTTGAACTTGGCCATGTCGACACCGGTGGGGCAGTCGCGCTTGCAGCCCTTGCAGGAGACACAGAGGTCGAGCGCTGCCTTGACGTCGTCGCTGGCCAGCCCCTCCTCGCCCAGCTGACCCGTGAGCACCAGCCGCAGGGTGTTGGCGCGCCCGCGGGTGAGGTGCTGCTCGTCCCGGGTGATGCGATAGCTGGGGCACATGGTGCCGGCGTCGAACTTGCGGCAGTGGCCGTTGTTGTTGCACATCTCCACCGCCATGGCCAGGCCGTGGGTGGCGTCGCCGGCGCTGCCGGGCTCGCCCTGCTCGCCGGTCAGCGGGTCGCGGGTGACGTTCCAGGCCGACCAGTCGAATACCGGCGACAGCGGGATCCTGCGAGACGACGGTGGAAAGCGGAAGTAGCGCTCGTCATCCATCTTCGGCGTATCGACGATCTTGCCCGGGTTGAGCAGGTTATCCGGGTCGAAGGCGCCCTTTACCGCCTTGAAGGCGTCGTTGACGGTGGGCCCGAACTGCCAGGCCACCCACTCGCCGCGGCACAGGCCATCGCCGTGCTCGCCGGAGTAGGCGCCCTTGTACTCGCGGACCAGGGCGGAGGCCTGCTCGGCGATCTCGCGCATCTTTTCGCCGCCGTTGCGGCGCATGTCGAGGATCGGCCGCACGTGCAGGGTGCCCACGCTGGCGTGGGCATACCAGGTGCCCTCGGTGCCGTAGCGGTGGAAGACCTCGGTCAGCTTGTCGGTGTAGTCGGCCAGATGCTCCAGCGGCACCGCACAGTCCTCGATGAAGGAGACCGGCTTACCGTCTCCCTTCATGCTCATCATGATGTTGAGGCCGGCCTTGCGTACATTCCACAGCGCCTTCTGCTCGGCGGGCTCCGGCATGTTCACCACGCTGCCGGGCAGCCCGAGGTCGGCCATCAGTTCGCCAAGGCGCGCCAGCGATGCGATCTGGGCCTCGCGGTCCTGTCCGGAAAACTCCACCAGCAGCACGGCCTGGGGGCTGCCGATCAGCGCCTTCTCGATCACCGGCCGGAACGCCGGGTTCTCCAGCGAGAGGTCGATCATGGTGCGATCCACCAGCTCCACGGCGGTGGGCCCCAGGGTGACGATGTGCTGGGTGACATCCATGGCCTGGTAGAAGGTGGGGAAGTTCACCACCCCGAGCACCTTTTGCTCCGGGAGCGGCGAGAGCCGAAGCGTAATGCGCCGGCTCACCCCCAGGGTGCCCTCGGACCCCACCAGCAGGTGGGCCAGGTTGACCCGCCCGTCCGGGTCGTAGGGCTTGGGGTTCTGGCAATCGAAGAGGTCGAGGTTGTAGCCGCCGACGCGCCGCAGCACCTTGGGGAAATGCTCCCGGATCTCGGGGGCCACGCCATCGGCGATGGCCTTCACCCGGTCGGCCAGCTCGCGCACCCTTCCCGAGGCCGGCAGCCGGTCGACGAAGCCGAAGTGGCCCTCGCTGCCGTCGGCCAGCCAGGCGTCCACGCCCAGCACGTTGTGCACCATGTTGCCGTAGTAGATCGAGCGCGAGCCGCAGGAGTTGTTGCCGGTCATGCCCCCGATCGTGCACTGGGCGCTGGTGGAGACGTCCACCGGGTACCAGAGCCCGTGGGGCTTGAGCCAGGCGTTGAGATGGTCGAGCACGATGCCCGGCTCCACCACTACGGTGCGCCCCTCGGGGTCGAACTCGATGACCTGGTCGAGCCAGCGGGTGCTGTCGATCACCAGCGCCTCGCCCACGGTCTGGCCGCACTGGCTGGTGCCGGCGCCGCGGGCCAGGATCGGCACCCGGGCATCCCGGGCGATCTCCAGCGCCGTGGTCAGATCCTGCTGGTGGCGCGGTATCACCACGCCCACCGGCATCACCTGGTAGATCGAGGCGTCCGTCGAGTAGCGGCCGCGCGAGGCCTGGTCGAACAGTACCTCGCCTTCCATCTCCCGGGAGAGTCGGGCCGCCAGCTCGGTCACTGGCTTGACCCGCGCATCCGGGGAAGCGTTCTTGCCCGTCAGAGACGTCATCCTGCCTTCCTCAGCCTTGGGTGGGGAATCATCGAGGTGGAATCACTTGGCATCGAGCGGATGCTGGGCGAAGTAGTCCAGAGCCGCTGTCACGCCGCTGCCTGCCAGGGGCACGCCGGCGAGCTTCATGCCCGCCTCGCATCCGCCCAGGGTGGCGATCAGGGTCAGGTCGTTGCAGTCGCCCAGGTGGCCGATGCGGAACATCCTCCCCTTGGCCTTGCCCAGGCCGGTGCCCAGCGAGAGATCGAAGCGCTCGTAGATGATCTTGCGTACCGCATCGGCGTCGATGCCCTCCGGCATCACCACCCCGGTAAGCACCGGTGAGTAGACCGCCGGCTCCAGGCACTGGATCTCCAGGCCCCAGGCCTCTACCGCCGTGCGCACGCCGGCGGCCCAGCGCTGATGGCGGGCGAAGACGTGGTCCAGCCCCTCCTCGAGCAGCATGTCCAGCGACTCGTTCAGGCCGTAGAGCAGATTGGTGCTGGGGGTGTAGGGCCAGTAGCCGTTCTGGTTGGCCTCGAGGATCTCGTCCCAGGCCCAGAAGCTCCTGGGCATGGTCGACTCGCGGCTGGCCGCGATGGCCTTCTCGGAGATAGCGTTGAAGCTGATCCCCGGGGGCAGCATCAGTCCCTTCTGGGAACCGGAGATGGTCACGTCGACGCCCCACTCGTCGTGGCGATAGTCGGCGCTGGCGAGGCCCGAGATGGTGTCCACCAGCAGCAGCGCCGGGTGGCCGGCGGCATCCATGGCGCGGCGCACCGCGGCGATATCGCTGGTCGCCCCGGTGGAGGTCTCGTTGTGCACCACACAAACCGCCTTGATCGCATGGTCGGCGTCCTCCCTGAGACGCGCCTCGATCATCTCGGCCTGCACGCCGTGGCGCCAGCCTTCATAGCCGGGCAGCCCGATGAACTCGGGCTCGAGCTGCAGGCGACGCGCCATTGTGTACCACAGGCTGGCGAAGTGGCCGGTCTCGAACATCAGCACGCGGTCCCCCGGCGACAGGGTATTGGCCAGCGCGGCCTCCCAGGCCCCGGTCCCGGAGGCCGGATAGATCATCACCGGGCTCTCGGTCTTGAAGACCTTCCTGATCTTGCCGAGAAGCTCCAGGCCGAGGGCGCCGAACTCCGGCCCGCGGTGGTCGATGGTCGGCAGGCTCATGGCGCGCAGGATGCGGTCCGGTACCGGTGAGGGACCGGGAATCTGCAGAAAATGGCGGCCGGAAGGATGAAAGTCGAGCTTGAGCATGAAGTCTCTCCGTAGAATGTGTGGTGTCGGGGTCGGCGTCGGGGCTATTTGATGCAGCCCTCGTCACGCAGCGTGTCGAGTTCATCGGGGGCAAGGCCCAGGTCGCCGAGCACCTCATCGGTATGCTGGCCGAACAGCGGGGCCGGAGACCGGATCTGGGAGGGCGTGGCCGAGAACTTGCTCGGAAAGCCGATGGTCTTCATCTTGCCGATCACCGGGTGCTCCATCTCCTGCACCATGCCGCGCGCCAGGTAGTGCTCGTCATCCATGGCCTGGGCGAAGTCGTTGATTGGCCCGGCGGGGACGCCGGCCCGATCGCAGCTCGCCAGCCAGTCATCCACGTCCCGGTCGGCCATGATCGTCTCCAGCAGCGCCTCGAGTTCCTCGACGTTCTGGCCGCGATCGGAATTGGTAAGAAAACGCGGGTCTTCCATCAGCGCCGGGCGCTCCAGCACGTCGCCGCAGAAACGCTCCCAGGTGCGCTGGTTGGCGCAGCCCAGCATCAGATAGCCATCCCGAGCCTTGACCGCCTGGTAGGGTGCCGACACCCGATGCCGCCAGCCGGTGGGCTCGGGTACCTTGCCCTCCGAGAAGTAGGCGGCGGCTTCCCAGGTGAACCAGGGCAGGCCGCACTCGGTGATGGCGATATCGATGTGCTGCCCTTCTCCGGTGGCCATCCGGTGGATATAGGCGGCCAGGATCGAGTAGACCGCGGTGATGCCCCCGCCGATGTCGTAGACGGCCACGCCGGTCTTGAGCGGCCGACGTCCCTTTTCGCCGGTCATCGACATCAGCCCGGTCATGCCCTGAGCCACCAGATCGAAGCCGCCGCGATGGCTGTAGGGGCCGGTCTGGCCATAGCCTGAGATCGAGCAGTAGATGATCCCGGGATTGATCGCCTTGAGGGTGTCGTAGTCGATCTTGAGAGAGGTGGTCACGCCGGGACGATAGTTCTCGACCACCACGTCCGCCTCTCGGGCCAGCCGGTAGAAGATCTCCCGGGCCCGCTCCTCCTTGAGGTTGAGCGAGATGCTCTTCTTGTTGCGGTTGATCTGCGAGAAGCAGGTCGACTCGTCGTTGACGTAGGGGCCCATCTGGCGGCTGTCGTCGCCGCCGTTGATCTTCTCGACCTTGATCACCTCGGCTCCCATGTCGCCCAGCACCATGGTGCAGTAGGGGCCGGCCATGATCTGCGAAACGTCCAGGACCTTGAGTCTTTCCAGGGGAAGCATCGGCTTCACCTCGCTTGTTGTTGTCGTGTCATGCCAGCCTCGGCCAGCCTGGTGATCGGCTCAGCGGCCGGTCCACTCGAAGGGTGTCTTGTGCAGGAACTTGCTCACCGCCGCCTTGAAGTCATCGCTCATGTAGCAGGCGGTGACCCAGTCATCGCTGGACTCCCGCGCGAGGCGGCGGTGCGCCAGCACCCGGCCCACCAGTGCCTTGCTGGCCTTGAGGGTGAGGGGCGCCCGCCGCCCCAGCTGCTCGGCCACGGCGGCCACCTCTGCGTAAATGCTGTCGGGTGCCAGGACCGCATTGACCAGCCCGGCCGCGCTGGCCTGTTCCGCATCGAAGAGAGTGCCCAGCATCAGCGCCTCCTTGGTGCGGGCCACCCCCAGCATGTCGATCAGCCGCGAGATGTTGGTAATGGAGAGGGTGTTGCCCAGGGTGCGAGCGATGGGCACGCCGAACTTGAGACTCGGCGTGGCGTAGCGGAAATCGCACACCAGGGCGAGGGCTGCACCGCCACCCACGCAGGCCCCCTCCAGCAGGGCGATGGTGGGCTTGTCCAGGGACTCGAGTTTGCCGACCACCGCATCGATGCGCTGCTCGTAGCCGATACCGTCTTCGGGCTCGCTGAAGTGTTCGAACTGGCCGATGTCGGTGCCCGCCACGAAGGCCTCGCCGCCTACGCCGTGGAGCACCACCGCGTGGATGGCGTCATCGGAGGCAATGCGGTCGCAGTATCCGGAGAGGGCGTCATACATCTCCCAGGTCATGGCGTTGCGGCTCTCGGGGCGGTTGAAGCCAAGCCAGGCCACGCCGTCGCGCACCTCATGCAGCAGGGTGTTGGCGGTCATCATGCCTCTCCCTCGAACCGGCCTGATGCCGGAAATGAATAATGAATGCATTTTTTACGATTTTCATCTCCCCTCCTCGGCTGATCGGCCCGGCGGAGAGCAACCCCGCCGGGCCCCTCTCCGCTAGCGGTAGAAGAACTCCACCAGGGCCATCGGAATGGCGGGGATATAGGTCACCAGCAGCAGGATGAAGAGCAGCACGCCGATGAAACCGAGGTTCGAACGGGTCACCGACCACACATCCGCCTTGGCGATCGAGCAGGCCGTGATCAGCACGCTCGCCACCGGTGGCGTCTGCTGGCCGATGGCCAGGTTGAGGCACACCACCAGGCCGAAGTGGACCGGGTCGATTCCGGCCGCGCCGACCAGCGGCATGACGATGGGCACCACCAGGATGATCGCCGCCGCCGAATGCAGAAAGAGCCCGATCATCAGGAAGAAGACGTTCAGCATCATCAGGATGACGTACTTGTTGTCGGTCAGGGCGAGTACCGCCTGGGCCAGCTGCTGGGGCATGCGCATCTCTGTCAGGAAGACGCCGATGAGGGCCGAGGCCGCCACCAGCAGCATCACCACGGCGGTCTGCTGACCCCCGTCGATGATCGCCTTGTAGAGGGTGCGCAGATCCAGCTCGCGGTAGATCACGGCGCTGATGAAGATCGCCGCCGCCACCGCCAGGCCGGCGCCTTCGGTGGCGGTAACGAAGCCACCGAAGATGGAACCCAGGATGATGATCGGCAGCGTCAGGGCCCAGCTGGCCTCCTTGGCGGTCTGCTTGACGCGCTTGAACTGGAACACCTCCTCCACCGGCCAGTCGTACTTGCGGGCGTAGTAGTAGCTCAGCGCCATCAGGCCCGCGGCCCCCAGCAGCCCGGGCACGATACCGGCCACGAACAGCTGGACGATGGAGGCACCCGACATCACCCCGTAGAGGATCATCGGAATGGAGGGGGGAATGATGATCGCCAGGGACGCCGACGAGGAGGTCACGGCCGCGGCGAAGGCGCTGGGATAGCCACGCTTCTTCATGGCCGGGATCAGCACCGAGCCGGTGGCGGCCACGTCGGCCACGGCGGAGCCGGATATCTCGGCGAAGAACAGCGAGACGCCGATGTTGATCATCGCCAGGCCCCCGCGGATGAAGCCGAACAGCGCCGAGGCAAAGGCGATCAGACGCTTCGAGATCCCGCCGGTGTTCATGATGGCGCCGGCCAGCACGAACATCGGGATGGCCAACAGCGGAAAGCTGCTGGCCCCCTCGAACATGGTCAGCCCGATGTTGGGGAGCATCTCCACGCCCTGATAGACCACAATCGCCACCGTGGCCACGACCGCCAGCGCCACCGCGATGGGCAATCCCATCAGGATCAGCCCCATCAGACCGATTATCATGAAGGGCAGCGTCATGGCTGATCCCTCCTGGTCAGTGCATCCGCGGTGAAGCCGGCCCGCGCATTGTCACGCTCCGCTTCGGCGATGGCGTGGCGGATCTCCTCCTCCTCCTGGGTGAGGCCGGAGCGCACCTTGGCCAGGTGGGCGGGCATGCTGAGCAGCTGGGCGATGATGAACAGCGCCGCCCCGATGGGGATGACCGACTGAGTGAAGGTGAGCGGCACCCAGCGCAGGGTGATCAACGCCATGCCCTGCATGACATCCAGAACCACCAGGCCGGCCCAGCCGAGCACCAGGAAGAAGCCGATGAAGAGGGCCTCGGAGAGATAGGCAATCGGCATGCGGACACGCACCGGCAGGGCGGCGAGCACGCCGTCGACACCGATATGGCCGCGCTTGAGCGCCGCCAGTGCCCCGGCGTAATAGGTCAGCCACACCAGCATGATGGCGGCCACTTCGTCATACCAGGAGGGGGTACGCCAGGCATAGCGGGTGACCACCGCATAGAGCACCACCAGCGTCAGCGAGACCATCAGCACCACCGTGATGATCTCGAGCAGCCGCTGCATGATGCGTGAAGTTTGGTTCACGATACCCATGGCTCTCGACTCGTTCATGAAAGGGGACAGGAGCCCCCACGCCGCCCGTCGGCGTGGGGGAGACAGGAGCCTTGCAGGCGACGCAAGACGGATCAGGAGTCGTTGCCGAGCTCCAGCACCCTGTCGATCAGCTCCTGCGAGCCGGATACCTCATTGGCGAAGGCCTCGTAGATCGGCCCCGATGCATCGATGAAGACCGAAGTGTCGACCTCGTTCACCTCGGTATTCGCCTGACGGATCACATCGATCAGGTCCTCGTCGAGTCGAGCGGCGTGCTCATAGACAAACGCCTGAGTCTCCTTGGCCGCCTCGATGACGATCTCTTGGATCTCATCGGGGAGGTTGTTGAAGCGGCGGCCGGCGGTGAGATAGGCCGGCGTATAGACGTGGCCGGTCAGCGATAGGTAGTCCTGCACCTCCTGGAAACGCTGGCCGGCGATCTGGGCCAGCGGGTTTTCCTGGCCGTCCATGACGCCGGTCTGCAGGGCCATGAAGACCTCGGAGAGCGACATCGGCGACGGCTCGGCGCCGAATTCCTCGAACATCCGCACGCGCCACACCCCCTGAGGCACCCGCAGCTTGACACCGCGCAGGTCCTCGGGGGTGTTGATGGCACGCCGATTGTTGGTGATATGGCGGAAGCCGTTCTCCCAGACGGCGAGGATGCGATAGCCGTTCTGCTCGGCCAGCGGGGCCAGGGTCGGCCAGACGATCTCTTCCTCGACCCGCTTCATGTGCTCGCGATCCTGGATCAGGTAGGGCAGCTCGAAGAGACCGAACTCGTCCGCTACCGAGGACATGATGGTGGAGGGGAGCGCCAGGTCGACGGTGCCCAGTCGCATGCGCTGCAGCAGTTCGGAATCGGTGCCCAGCTGGCTGGAACCGAAGACCACGACCTCGTAGGGCTCGGGAAGGCGTTCGTTGACGAGCTCGGCGAAATGGTTGGCGGAGTCGGAGAACAGCGAGTCGGGCCCTCCAACGTGACCGAAGGTGATCTCGCGGGCCTGGAGCGGGGCCGACACGAGGGCGACGGCGGCGGCGACCGCTGTGAGACGTAGCAGATGCATGGCGCTTTTCCTCTTGTTGTAGTCTTGGCTCGAGCGGGGATGCCCAAGGGTTCTGCTTCTTTTGTTGTTGTGAAGTGTTGCTGTGAATTGTTGTTGTGAAGATCGGCGAAGCCGGGTAGACGCCAAAATTGCATTCTTTATGCGAAATGCGTCTTCCCTCAAGCTAGTACCGCCCGGGAAGGAGTGTCAAGGCATTCGTTCCACTGCCACACCCCAGACACGAATCGGCCAGGGAATCACTCCGGCTCCAGGCCCCAGACCAGTCCTGCCGCCTCGATCCCGGCGATGGCGGCCTTCTCGTCCTCGGTGGACGAGGCGCCGCTGACCCCTACCGCACCGATCACGCAGTGGTCGTCATCCAGGATCAGCACGCCACCGGCAACAGGGATCGAGCGCCCTCCCGAGGCCGCCGCGACGCTGGCCAGAAAGGCCGGCCGCTCGGCATTGCGCGCGCCGATGACACCGCTGGCCGCCCCGTTGCCCAGGGCCGTGAAGGCCTTGCCGCTGGCCACCGGGAAGCGCAGCGGTGCACACCCGTCCTCCCGCTCGGCGGCGACCGGGTGGCCCCCGCCATCCAGCACCACCACCGTGAGTGGCGCCATCGCCTGCGCCCTCGCCAGTGCGAAGGCGCCGTCGAGAATCCGTCGCGCCGAGGCGCGCCCCAACAGCACCCGGCTGTGATAGACCTTGCCTGCCATCTGCTCTTCCCCTCTTCTGTACCGGATGGAATTTTGAATTCATAATAACTTTGCACACTCCTGTCGTCCTCGCCACCATGCAAGGAAAGCTAGGGCAGAATGGGCAAGACGGCAGGGGACTGCCGGAGGCAAGATGAGATGACACGCTGACCGGTATCACGCACAAGGAAGCGAGCATGAGCAAGATTCAGCACCGAAACCTCTACCGGGAGGTCGCCGACCGAATCCTGGACCTCATCGAGCAGGGCGAACTGGCGTCGGGTGACCGCATTCCCGAACGGGAGCTCTGTGAGCGCTTCGGCGTCTCCCGCACCCCGCTGCGCGAGGCATTGAAGGTGCTCGCCTCGGAGGGGTCGGTGGAGCTGCTGCCCAACCGCGGGGCGCGAGTCAGGCAGTTGACCCTCAAGATGGTCAAGGACACCTACGACCTGATGGGGGCCCTGGAAGGGCTGGCGGGAGAGCTGGCCTGCCAGCACATCACCGACGAGAAAATCGCCGAGATTCGGGAACTGCACGGCAGTCTGCTGGGCCATTACCGTAGCCGTGAGCTGGCGGACTACTTCCGGGTCAACCGCCAGATCCACGAGGGCATCCTCGCCGCCTCGCACAACGAGGCCCTGCTGGAGATGTACAGTAACCTGAGCCAGCGGGTAAAGCGGGTGCGCTACTCCAAGCAGATGACCGACGCCTTCTGGCAGCAGGCGGTCGAGGATCACCAGGCGATGATCGAGGCCCTGGAGCAGCGTGACGGTCGGCGACTGGGCCAGATCCTTCGCGACCACCTCTCCAACAAGCTGGAGGTCGCCTCCATGGATGACGCAATCGACGACCGTCAGCGAGCCTGACCGCCGCCGGCCGACACCGGCTTACCTGCGGTGCAGCTCGCCATTCAGCGCCTTGATGATCGAATAGCACATCAGCAGCATCACGATGGAGAACGGAATCGCCGTCGCCGTCACTCCGGCCTGCAGCGCCGACAGGCCGCCACCGAGCAGCAGCACGATGGCGATCAGTCCCTCCACCGTCGCCCAGAACATCCGCTGCGTTCTCGGGGCATCGATCTTGCCGCCGGCCGTGATCGTGTCGATCACCAGGGAGCCGGAATCCGAGGAGGTGACGAAGAAGACCAGCGCCAGCACGATGGCGATGGTCGCCATCAGGCCGGTCAGGGGCAACTCGTTGAGCATGCCGAACAGCGAGAGTTCGGGGCTGTAGTTGTCGATGACGTAGTCCTTCACCAGGCTGGTATCCGGGCTGGCGTAGAGCTGCTCCAGCGCAGTGGCACCGAACACCCCCATCCAGATGAAGATGAACAGGCTGGGAATGATCAGCACGCAGGTCACGAACTCGCGGATCGTCCGGCCGCGTGACACCCGGGCAATGAACATGCCGACGAAGGGGGCCCAGCTGATCCACCAGGCCCAGTAGAAGATGGTCCAGTCCTGGCGAAAGGCATCGTCGTCACGGCCGAAGGGGGCCGACAGTGAAACAAATTCCGTCACGTAGGTCGTGAGCCCTTTCCAGAACCCGCTCAGGGCGATCAGGGTCGGGCCGGCAAACAGCACGAACAGGAAGAAAAGCACGGCGAGGATCATGTTGAGTTCGGAAAGCTTCTTCACGCCGCCATCGAGGCCCCGCCAGACCGACACCAGCGCCACCGCCGTCACCAGCAGGATGATGACGACCTGGGCGGTGGCACTGACCTCCAGCCCAAAGACAAAATTCATCCCGGCATTGGCCTGCTGAGCTCCGAGCCCCAGGGACGTGGCCAGCCCGAACAGGGTCGAGAACACCGCCAGAATATCGATCGCATGTCCCCACCAGCCCCAGACGCGATCGCCGAGGATCGGGAAGAACGCGGAGCGAATGGAAAAGGGCAGCCCCTTGTTGTAGGTGAAGATGCTCAGCGCCAGCGCCATCACCACATAGACCGCCCAGCCGTGGATGCCCCAGTGGAGATAGGTGCCGGCCAGACCCATCGCCGTGGCGGCGGGAATGGCCCCCGGGTCGAGCTCGCCATCGGTGCCGAAGGGTGAAGGGATGCCGAGCGGCAGCGAGACGTTGGCATGGTAGACCGGCTCAAGCACGCCGAAGAACAGCAGCCCGATACCGATACCGGCGGCGAAGAGCATCGAAAACCACGAGAGGTACGAATATTCTGGCCGCGCATCGGGGCCGCCCAGCCGTATCTTCCCGTAGGGCAGCACGATCATCGCCAGGCTGAACAGGACGAAGATATTCACCACGATCATGAAGTACCAGTCCAGGGTGCCGGTCGAAAACGCGACGATGGACTGGAAGATGGCCCCGGCTCGCTCGGGAAAAATCAGAGTGAGGACGATGAAGACCGAGGAGGCCAGGGCCGACACGACAAAGACCCGGTTGTGGATATCGAAGCCAAAGGGCCCGAGCTGTCCCTCGATATTGTCCTGGCCGACGACGTAGTCCGTCTCCATGTCGCTGGTCGCGGCGTGTGATGAGGGATCGTTCGAGCCGTTGGGGTCATTCATGGCAGACTTCCTGTGGCGATGGGATGTCACGGATCATGAGACTATCATGCCCCTTTTCCGGGCCTCCGACAGCAAAGGCCCCGTTTCAACGTACCGAGGACGCCATGCCGCTGCTCTACTTCCTGCCTCCGCTGGGCGCCGTGCTGATCTGGTCGGGCAACATGACCATCAACCAGCTCACCGTGGACGCCATTGCGCCGAGCAGCATCGCCTTCCTGCGCTGGCTGCTGGCGCTGGTGGTGCTCACCCCCTTTCTGGCCCCGGCGGCCTGGAAGCATCGCTCAACGATCTATCGCGAGTGGCCGAAGCTCGCCGTGCTGGGCCTGCTCGGCATGGGCCTGTGGCAGGGACTCGCCTACGTGGCCGCCGAGACCACCAGCGCCACCAACATGGGCATCCTGGCCGCCATGGTGCCGCTGCTCACCGTCCTGCTCAGCGCCCTCATCCTGCGCGAGCCGCCGAGCCTCGGGGGGATAGCCGGCGGTCTGCTGGCGCTGGTAGGTGTGACCATTCTGCTGGGGCGCGGCAATCCGCTGTCACTGCTGGAACTGACGGTGGCCAGGGGCGATGCCTTGATGCTGGTGGCCGCCACCTGCTACGCCCTCTACGGGGTGATGCTCAAGCGCTGGCCCATCGGCCTGCCCCCCTGGGTGCTACTCTACGCTCAGGTGATCTTCGCCGTGCTGTTTCTGCTGCCGCCCTACCTGCTGGGCCCGATGACCCCGGTGGATGGGAGCAATATCGGCCTGATCCTCTATGCCGGGATCCCGGCCTCGATCATCACGACTTTCCTGTGGATGCTGGCGATTCGTCAGATCGGCGCCAGCCAGGCGAGCATCTTCATCAATCTGATGCCGCTGTTCAGTGCCCTGATCGCCATGGTCGCCCTGAGCGAGCGCATCGCGCTGTTTCACTTCCTGGGCGGAGTCCTGATCCTGAGCGGAGTGGTCATGGCCCAGACCCTGACCCGGCCGCTGCTGCGTCCGCGGCCCGTCCCCGCGCCGAGCGATGCCGACCGCCCATGTTAGACTCGAACGCCGCCATCTGACCGACTGACAAGGACACACCATGTCCCTCGACGACCTGCACCTGACGCTTCGCAACCTGACGCCCGAGGACTACCCCCAGCTCGAGACGCTGATGGATGCCATCTATCACGACATCGGCGGCGCCTGGACGAAGCACACCATCGACACCCTGATCGCCACCTTCCCGGATGGCCAGATCGTCATCGAGGACGACGGCCGACTGGTCGGCATGGCGCTGACCTCGCGGGTCGACTACGAGGAGTTCACCAACCCGCACAAGTACGATGATCTGATCGGCAAGCGTGAAGTGATCCACGACGATCCTGACGGCGACGCCATGTACGGACTCGACGTACTGATCCACCCGGACTATCGCGGCTATCGCCTGGGCCGGCGCCTCTACGATGCCCGCAAGGAGCTGTGTCGTTCGCTCAACCTGCGCGCCATCCTGGCAGGGGGACGCATTCCCCACTACCACAACCATGCCGAGGAGCTCTCCCCCACCCAGTACATCGACAAGGTGACTCGCAAGGAGATACACGACCCCATCCTCTCCTTCCAGCTGGCCAACGACTTCCAGGTCAAGCGCCTGCTGCGCGACTACCTGCCCGAGGACCAGAAATCCCAGGGCTACGCCACCCTGCTGGAGTGGAACAACTTCCTCTATGAACCGGCCGAGCTGGTACTCGACACCCGCAAGACCCAGGTGCGAATCGGCGCGGTGCAGTGGCAGATGCGCGAATTCGACTCGGTGGAGGCGGTGCTGCAGCAGGTGGAGTACTTCGTCGATGCGCTCTCCGATTACAAGAGCGATTTCGCTGTCTTCCCTGAGCTGTTCAACGCCCCGCTGATGGGCCTGCAGGACCGCGCGGCGCAGCAGGACCAGATGTCCGCCGTCCGCTTCCTGGCCAGCTTCACCGAAAAGTTCAAGGCCGAGCTGTCGCGCATGGCGGTCTCCTACAACATCAATATCGTCGCCGGGTCGATGATCGAGGTGGGCAAGGACGACCGTCTCTACAACGTCAGCTATCTCTGCCATCGCGACGGCACCCTGGAAAGCCAGGCCAAGTTGCACATCACCCCCCAGGAGCGACGCGACTGGGTGATCGAGGGCGGCGACGGTCTGCTGGTGTTCGACACCGACGCCGGACGGGTAGGCATACTGATCTGCTACGACGTGGAGTTCCCGGAGCTGCCGCGGCTGCTGGCCGAACAGGACATGGACATCCTCTTCGTCCCCTTCTGGACCGACACCAAGAACGGCTACCTGCGGGTGCGTCACTGCGCCCAGGCTCGAGCCATCGAGAACGAGTGCTATGTAGTGCTGTGCGGCAGCGTGGGCAACGTCCCCTCCATCGAGAATCTGGACATCCAGTACGCCCAGTCGGCGGTCTTCTCGCCCTCGGACTTCGCCTTCCCCCACGACGCCGTGCTCAACGAGACCACCCCCAACACCGAGATGATCTTCTTCTCGGATCTGGACCTGACCCGGTTGACCATGGTGCGCAACGAGGGCTCGGTGACCAATCTGAAGGACCGCCGCAAGGACCTCTTCGACCTGCGCTGGCGCGACTGGTCCTGGAAGTCGGGGGCCGACCTGGACGATAACTGAGGAGCGTCGAGCCAATGCTGGGTCACCTGCGCCGCTGGCGTGAACGCCAGTTTGCCGCCCGCCACCCCTTTCCCGAGGAGGCCTGGGCCGAGGCCCGGGCAAGGCTGCCGCTGCTGGCGGCCCTGCCCGCCGAGGAGGCGCTCCGCCTGGGCGAGCGCTCCTGGCAGTTCCTTCACGCCAAGCGGCTGAGCCTGCACCCGGATCTGGCCGAGAGCACCCCCTTCGACCTGCCCGCCCAGCTGGCCCTGGCCGCCCAGGCCTGCCTGCTCACCCTGGGCTGGAGCGACGAGGAGCACCTCGAGGCCTTCGCCAACGTCCATGAGGTGCTGACCCTGCCCGATGCCTTCCGACGCCAGGTCGAGGAGATGGACGAGTTCGGCGTGATGCACGAGTACGAAGACGAACGCGCCGGCGAGACCTCCCACCAGGGTCCGGTGGTAGTGGCCTTTCCCGATCTGATGGAGAGCGGCGATTTCACCGGCTTCAACGTGCTGATTCACGAGTTTGCCCACAAGCTCGACCTGGGCAACTCCCTGGACGTGGATGGCTTCCCGCCGCTGCCGAGGGAGATCGACCCGCGCGAGTGGCACCGGGTGTTCATGGGGGTCTGGGAGGATCTTCAGGCTCATCTCGAGCGCGGCGAGGAGACTCCCATCGACGACTATGCGGCGACACACCCGGGCGAATGTTTCGCGGTCTGCTGTGAAGCCTTCTTCACCGCCCCGGACCTGCTGGATGCGGCCTATCCTGCGCTCTTCCAACTGCTCGTTCGCTACTTCCGTCAGGACCCGCTTACCCGACTGCCGGGGCAACCCGCCGAACGCGACACGCCGGCCCATCCCGACCGCCACTGATTTGCCATTCACCGCCATCCGGAGGAGGCGCCCATGATCGATCTGCGCAGCGACACCGTCACCCGCCCCACCCCTGCCATGCGCGACGCCATGCACACCGCCCAGGTGGGCGATGACGTCTGGGGTGACGACCCCAGCGTGGCTAGCTTCGAGGCCGCCGTGGCCAAGCGTGCCGGCAAGGATACCGCCCTGCTCTTCCCCTCCGGGACCCAGAGCAACCTGGCTGCCCTGCTCGCCCACTGCCAGCGCGGCGACGAATACATCGCCGGCCAGCAGGCCCATACCTACAAGTACGAGGGCGGCGGCGCGGCGGTACTCGGTGGCATCCAGCCCCAACCCCTGGAGCACGCCGTCGATGGCTCGCTGCCGCTGGAAAAGATCCGCGCCGCGATCAAGCCCCGCGACTTCCACTTCGCCCGGACCCGCCTGCTGGCCCTGGAAAACACCATCGGCGGCAAGGTGCTCGACGCCGACTACGTTAAGGCGGCCACCGACCTGGCACGGGAGCACGGCCTGGCCACGCATATGGATGGCGCCCGACTGTTCAACGCGGCGGTGGCCACCGACACGCCGCTGGCGGCCCTCTGCGCCCCCTTCGACAGCGTCTCGCTGTGCTTTTCCAAGGGGCTCGGCGCCCCGATGGGGTCGGTACTGGTGGGCTCAAGTGCGCTGATCGACGAAGCGCGGCGCTGGCGAAAGGTGCTCGGCGGCGGCCTGCGACAGTCCGGCATCATCGCCGCGGCCTGCCACCATGCCCTGGACCATCATGTCGCCGACCTCGCCGACGACCATGTCAGGGCCGCCCGCCTGGCCGAGGGCATTGCCGCCCTGCCCGGCGTCGAGGTGAGTTCGGTTGCCACCAACATGCTCTTTGCCCACTTCCCCGAAGCCCACCGAGAGCCGCTGGTGGCGCACCTCAAGGCGCGCGGCATCCTCGCCGAGTTGCTCTACTCGACGCGCTTCGTGGTCCATCGCGACATCGGCGATGACGATATCGATACGGTGATCGAGGCCTTCGGCGAGTATTTCGCCGCTCAGTGATTCTTGCCGTTGGCGGGCGGCGCCAATTCGTTTCTCAACCACTCCCACAGCAGCCGCGACTCATCGCGAACCTCGCGGCGGCTGGGCCGCACCAGCCAGAAGCTCTCTTGGGCGGCAATACCCAGTGCAAAGGGTGCGACCAGGTCGTCGCGCTGCTGGATGAGTCGCCGGTGGGCAAGCGCCAGCCCCGCGCCCTGGCTTGCCAGCGCCAGCGTCATGACCTGGTTGTCGCAGGTCAGCGCCGAGCAGCCGGACTCCAGCTCGGCTACCCCGGCCAGTTCCATCCAGCTCGCCCAGCCCACCGCAAATCCCAGCGCATGCAGCAGGGTGTGGCCCTTGAGATCCTCGGGTGAGATAAGCGAGGCGGCCAGGCTCGGCGCACACACCGGCAGCAGCGTTTCGGCGCCCAGCGACAGCGCCTCGACCCCCTGCCACTCGCCGCGCCCATAGCGAATCTCGATGTCCGCGCCCTCGGGGCCGAAGTCGTCCTGCCAGATGGCACTCACCAGGCGTATCGCGATGTCGGGGTGGCAGCGGTGAAACTGCGTCAGCCTCGGTGCCAGCCAGTTCTGCTGGATCACCGGCGTGGTGCGCACCGTCACCGGGCTGTCGGGCGAGGTACCGAACACTTCCGACGTCCCTTCACTGATGCGTGTAAAGGCGTCGTGGATACTCGGCAGCCACGCCTGGCCGGCGGGGGTCAGCGACAGGCTGCGCGGATGGCGGACGAACAGCTTCTGGCCCAGACGATCCTCCAGCAGACGAATGCGCTGGCTGATCGCCGACTGGGTCACGCCCAGTTCGCGGCCGGCGGTGGTGAAGCTCAGCGTGCGCGCCGCCGCCTCGAAGGCCTGCAGCCACAGCAGTGGTGGCAAATCGCTCATGGGAAAGTTTGACATAAGCCTGGCTTGGTCATAGGGGCCAGATTAATCGTTTGCCAGCCCTACGACCAGCCTCCATCCTGAATCTCGCCGACTGCACCCGATGTCAGCCATAGAGTCACGCCTGAAAGAGTCGCACCGCCATGACGATACCCAGCACCATCACTAGACCCGATAAGCTCACCACGCCCATGGCGGATGGCCTTCCCGGCGCCGGGACCGCGCCGCCCATGGCCGAACTGGCACCCTGGCCCGCTACCTCTCTGCTGCGCGAGGCGAGCGCTGGCGACGAGGCGGTGGCGCTTATCTGGGACGATGGCGAACGGGCCGGCTTTCCGCTGATCTGGCTCCGAGACCACTGCCCGTGCCTCGAGTGCCGTCACCCCCAGACCCGCGAGCGCCTGACCGTGCCCCTCGAGGAGGCGACCCTGCGCCCCGAGGCGAGCCTCGAGGCCGGCCACCTGCGTCTGGCCTGGGCCGATGGCCACGTGAGCCAGTTCGCCGCCGGCTGGCTTTATCAGCGCCGACCCGAGGCACCGGCGCAGAGCCCTCTCCCGGCACGCCGTGTCTGGCGTGACGCCTTCACGCCGGTGCGCGTGCGCCATGCCGACTTCTTCACCCCCGCAGGCGAGTCGGCCTGGCTCGAGGCGCTGCTGCGCGACGGCCTGGTGCTGCTGGAGGGCGGCCCTCTGGTTGATGAAGAAGTCAGCCGGATCGCCGAATGCATCGGCCCCCAGCGACCCACCAATTTCGGCGCCCGCTTCGACGTGCGCTCCAAGCCCAACCCCAACAACGCCGCCTACACGGCCATCGGCCTGGCGCTGCACACCGACCTGCCCAACTGGCGCCAGCCGCCGGACATCCAGCTGCTCTACTGTCTGCAGAACGCGGCCGAGGGCGGTGAATCCCTTTTCGCCGACGGCTTTCAGGTCGCCGAGGCGCTGCGCGAGCAGGCCCCCGAGGACTTCCGCCTGCTCAGCGAGATCGCCATCGATTTCCGCTTCCAGGACGAGACCCAGGACATCGCTACGCGTGCGCCGGTGATCGAGTGCGACGCCAACGGCCGGGTGGTGGAGATTCGCTTCAACAACTGGATTCGCGACGCCCTGCGCCTGCCCGCGGAGCAGATGGCGCCCTGGTACCGCGCCTATCGTCATTTCTGGACCCTGCTTCACTCACCGCGCTACCAGCTCGAATTCGCGCTGGCACCGGGGGAGATGGTCGCCTTCGACAACCGTCGGGTGCTGCACGGTCGCCGCGCCTTCGACCCCAGCACCGGCGCCCGACACCTGCAGGGCACCTACCTCGACCGGGACATGCTCGAATCGCGGCTGCGCGTCCTCGCGCGTCAGGCCTGAGCCGGTACTCGGCAAGAACCGAGACTCATAACGCCTGGCGATGCTCCCCCGACGCGGTGACACGCACTATCAGACCAGAGTCACCCTGGCCTCGCCGACGCCCTCGAAGCGAGCCACCGCCAAAATGATTGTGACACCGAGCGGCAAGGGAAATACCGAGTGAAACGAGGCCCGCCAGGATTAGGCAAGGCGAACTAAACGCTACGAGGTTGACGTCGTGTCTGATGGAAAGTGGCGGTTGTCGGGTATCGCCACCCGTCCCTCCATACCATTCGCGAGGTGATCGACGAAGGTGCGGATGCGTGCCGGCACGTGCCGACGCTGCCGGTAGATGGCGTGAAAGTCGGCCCGCACACCCTGCCAGCCAGGCAGCAGTTCGACCAGCCGGCCGGCCGCCAGGTGCTCGTGAACGTCCCATTGCGAGCGCAGCATGACGCCGTGCCCGTCCAGCGCCATCCGCACAATCACCTCGCCGTCGTTGCTGGCCAGCGGGCCCGAGACCTTCACCGCCTGCTCCTCGCCGTCACCGCCGCGGCGCTGGAAGCGCCACACCGCGAAGTCGCTGTCGTTCTCGCGAAGCACGAGGCAGGGGTGCAGGGCCAGATCCGCTGGCGCATCCAGGCGCCTCATCCTCGCCACATAGGCTGGCGCCGCGCAAGGCACCCGACGGTTGGCAAGGATGAGCCTCGCCATCAGTCGCGAATCGGGTAGCCTGCCTACGCGGACGGCGATGTCCACCCCCTGCTCGCCGGGCATCATCGGGAAGTTGGAGAGCTCCAATGAGGCCTCCACTCCCGGGTGACGGGCGCAGAAGTCCGACAGCAGCGGCGCCACGTGGCGCCGACCGAAACCGAAGGTGGCATTGATGCGCAGGGGCCCGGAGAGCTCTGCTCGCTGCGCCCCCAGGGCCTCCTCAAGTTCGCCCAGCTCCTCAAGGATCGCGGCCCCGCGCACCAGGTAGCGCTCGCCCTCAGGGGTCAGGGTCAGGCGACGGGTGGTACGACTGGCCAAGCTCACCCCCAGGCGCGCCTCCAGCTGCTTGAGGCGCTTGCTTACCGCCGAGAGAGATAGCCCCAGGGTACGAGCGGTGGCGGTCAGGCTGCCTGCTCTGGCCAGGTGCTGAAAGAACGCCAGGTCGTCGGACTGTGCCACGCCATTCTCCACTTGAATTCAATAATGGATTTCATCCTAGCCTGATTATCTCGCTACTGTCAGGGGCTAGACTGACCGCCAGTCCGTCAAAGTGAACCGACATGCAGGAGTGAGACCATGGCACAGCGCATTGCAGTGATTCCCGGCGATGGCATCGGCAAGGAAGTGATGCCCGAAGGGCTGCGCGCCCTGGAGGCCGCCGCCGCCCGCTTCGGCATCGAACTCGAGCTGGAGCATTTCGACTTCGCCAGCTGCGACTACTACGCCGAACACGGCAAGATGCTGCCCGACAACTGGTTCGAGACCCTGAAGGACTTCGACGCCATCTTCTATGGCGCAGTGGGCTGGCCAGCGACAGTACCCGACCATGTCTCGCTGTGGGGCTCGCTCCTGCAATTCCGCCGCCGCTTCGACCAGTACGTCAACCTGCGCCCCTGCCGGCTGCTGCCGGGCATCAAGAGCCCACTGGCCGGCCGCGAGCCCGGCGACATCGACTTCTATGTGGTGCGTGAGAACACCGAAGGCGAGTACTCAAGCGTCGGCGGCAAGATGTTCGAGGGCACCGACCGCGAGGTGGTGATCCAGGAGACGGTGATGACCCGCCACGGCACCGACCGGGTGCTGAAGTTCGCCTATGACCTGGCCGCCTCACGCCCGCGCAAGAAGCTGACGTCGGCCACCAAGTCAAACGGCATCGCCATCACCATGCCCTGGTGGGACGAGCGCGTGGCCTCCATGGGCAAGCACTACCCCGAGGTGGCCGTCGACAAGTTCCACATCGACATCCTGACCGCCAACTTCGTCCTGCATCCGGACTGGTTCGACGTGGTGGTGGGCAGCAACCTGTTCGGCGACATCCTCTCCGACCTGGGACCCGCCTGCACCGGCACCATCGGCGTGGCACCCTCGGCCAACATCAACCCCGAGGGCACCTTCCCGAGCCTGTTCGAGCCGGTCCACGGCAGCGCCCCGGACATTGCCGGCAAGGGCATCGCCAACCCCATCGGGCAGATCTGGTCGGGCGCCATGATGCTCGAGCACCTTGGCCACCAGGACGCCAGCGACGCCATCGTGGCCGCCTTCGAGGCGGTGCTCGCCGAGGGCGACACCACGCTGCTCACTCCCGACGTGGGCGGCCGGGGCAATACCGAGAGCCTGGGCCGTGCCATCGCCGAGCACATCGGCGGCTGAACCTCCCCCGGCCGACAACATGGCAGAAGGCCACCGCCCCGGCGGTGGCCTTCTGCTGTGACAGCATCACCACCGACACCGGCGACCCAAGACCCGGCAAGAATGGTCTACGCTCATGGGACACCCACACCGAGGACAAGCATGTCCTGCGTCAAATCACCGCAGACAAGTGCCACTGCGGTCGACCAAATGACTATGGGTAATATCGATATAACCATAATAAAATCTTAACGTCATCGCGCAGGAGTCATTCCCATGACATACCCTCTCGAACCTCTCCGGCTTGACCGTCGCCAGCTCTTGAAATTCGGGCTGGGTGTCGGCGCGGCCGGCCTGCTGCCGCTGGGCAGCCTGAAGGCCAGCACGCTTTCCACCAACGCCCGCATCGTCATACTCGGCGGCGGCGCCGCCGGCATGGCCATGGCCAACCGCCTCTCTCGCCGCCTGGAGGGTGCCAGCATCTCACTCGTCGAACCCCGCGAGATCCATCACTACCAGCCCGGCTGGACGCTGGTGGCCTCCGGCGTCTGGAACCCGGACAAGACAGTGCGGCCCAACGCCAACTTCGTGCCGCCCGGGGTAAGGTGGGTGCGTCAGCCCGCCCTCGGCATCGACGCCGAGCAGCGCCGGGTCTCACTGACCGACGCCAGCGTGCTGGAGTACGATTACCTGGTGGTGGCCACCGGCCTGCAGCTCAACTATCACCTGATCGACGGCATGACGCCGGACCTGGTCGGTACCCACGGTATCGGCAGCGTCTACGCCAGCCTCGAGGGTGCCACCCGCACCCGTGATGCCATCAATGCCTGGATCGCCAAGGGCAGCGGCAAGGGACTGTTCACCGCGGCACCCACGCCGGTGAAGTGTGCCGGGGCCCCGCTGAAGATGACCTTCACCACGCTGTCGCGGCTGGAGGAGACCGGCCATCGCGACGACTTTAGTGTCGAGTTCCTGGCTCCCGGGGCGGCGCTGTTCAGCCAGCCCTGGGTCAACGACTTCGTCAAGCAGCGCTTCGACGACCAGGGCGTCACCCGCCGCCACCACTACCGGCTCTCGGCCATCGACCCCGGTGCCCGCCAGGCGGAGTTCACCTTCGTCGGTCCGGACAGCGAGTTCACCTCGCACCACGAGCTGCGCGAGGCGGAGTACTCTCGGGACGGCCTGCGCACGGTGATCGCCGACTATGACTTCATCCACGTGGTGCCCCCCATGAGCGCCCCGGACTTCGTCAAGGAGAGCGACCTGATCGCCCGCGAGGGGCCCTTCCGCGGCGAGTGGCTGGATGTGGACATCCACACCATGCAGCACAACCGCTATCCCGAGGTGTTCGGCATCGGCGATGTGATTGGCGCGCCTATCAACAAGACCGCCGCCAGCGTCAAGGCCCAGGCCCCCGTGGTGGAGGCCAACCTGCTGGCCCAGATGCAGGATCAGCCGCTGCCGGCACGCCACAACGGCTACACCTCCTGCCCGATGATCACCGGCATCGGCAAGGCGATGCTGGTGGAGTTCGGCTACGACAACAATCTGGATTTCCTGCCCTCCTTCCCCTTCATCGACCCCCGCGACGAGTCCTGGGCCGCCTGGGTGATGAAGGACCGCATGCTGCAGCCTGCCTACTACGCCGTGCTAGAAGGCCAGGCCTGAGGAGAGACGATCATGACGATACAAGGTGCACTGACCATCCTGATGTATGCCCTGGCCCCCTTCCTGTGGCTGATCGTGGGGGCTGTGGGGGTGCTGGTGGTGGTCCAGCTGTTGGCCCGCCTGCGCGGCTACCGCACGTTCCACTATCGCTGCCTTGGGGCCAACCTGGCCGCACTGGCGGTGGGCCTCTCCGGGCTGTGGTGGATTCCCGCCTTTACCAACTCTCGGCTGGGCTACGTGACCACCCTGTTCGACTGGGTGGCGATGATCGGCGCCGTGGTCGGCCTGGCCATCGCCGCCTGGCTGGTGCTGCACCCGCTCAGCTACCTGGTGCGTGCGCCCCGCTACGTCCGAGTGAAAGAGACTCCCTGATCCCGCCGCGGCTGGGTCGCTCACCCCACCGCGGCAACTCACTCCGTTCACACCATGCGCCACATCCCCTCCAGGATTCGTACCCTGCCGGCGGCCAGGTTGTCCCGCAGGTTGCGGCCCATCTCGACGAACTCATCGCCGAAGATCAGCGACGGCCCCGGCAGGGGTGCGGTCTTCTCCTCGCCGGACTCGCGGCGGACATGCTTCTGGCGCCAGGCCAGCGCCGACTCGGTGACATCGCGCACGCACACCGGAACGAACCCCGCCTCCTCCAGGCTCACCCGAAGCGCCTCGCGTCCCTGCAGGTGGCTGGTCGCCGCCGTGCGCGCCCAGGGCACCGGCAGCGCCAGGGGCTCGGGGTTGTCGCCGGCCACCACCTCATGCAGCAGCACCCGCCCGCCGGGTACCAGCAAGCGGCGCCACTCCGCCAGCACCCCGGCCACATCGGGCATGTTCATCAGCGCATGCTGGCACCAGATGACATCGAAGGCGCCACCCGGCAGCGGGGTGCGGGCGGCATCGGCGCACAGGAAGCGGGTACGACCTGCCAGACCGGTCGCCGCGCTGAGCCACTCGGCTGCCTCGATGAAGGCCCTGGTAATGTCGACGCCGACCACCTCGCAGCCGGCCTCCTGGGCCACGAGACGGCTCGCCCCGCCGGTACCACAGCCCACGTCAAGTACGCGCTGATCCGGGAGAAGCTCCCCCAGCGCCAGCAGCGAACGGCTGGCCGCTCGCCCCCCCAGGTGCAGCTGATCGATGCCGGCGACTTCATCAAGGGTCAGGCGCTCCGGATCACGGCCGGCGTCGCGGAAGGCCGCCCGCAGCCGAACCACCAGGCTTTCCCCGCTCCCGTTGGCGAGGGCATCATAGTGGTCATTGAGCACACGGGCAGCGTGATCACGGGCGTGGTCGGTCATGGCGAACTCCTGACATCGGCAGGCGGCCAGTCTAGACCGCCCCCTGATCCTACCCCATGCTGCAAAGGTCACAGCCGCCCGCCGATGGCGGCGGCACGCCAAGGAGCTTCACATGCCTCATTCTCCCCTGCTGGCGACCCTGGGCGCCGGCCTGTTGCTGGCCGGCTGCACCGGCATCCCCAAGGGTACCGAGCCGGTCACCGGCTTCGAGCTCGACCGTTACCTGGGCGAGTGGTACGAGATCGCCCGGCTCGATCACTCCTTCGAGCGCGGGCTGGACTGCGTCACCGCCGACTACCGCCTGCGCAGCGACGGTGGGGTCCGGGTGCTCAACCGCGGCGTGAAGCTCGACGAGGGAGAGGTCAGCGAGGCGGAGGGACGCGCCTACTTCATTGGTGAGGAAAGTGTCGGCCGGCTCAAGGTGAGCTTCTTCGGCCCCTTCTACGGCGGCTACAACGTGCTGGCCCTGGATGACGACTATCAGTGGTCGCTGGTGGCAGGACCGGACCGCAGCTACCTGTGGATCCTGGCCCGCACCCCGACCCTGCCCGAGGCCACCTATCGCGATCTGGTCGAGCGCGCCGAGCGCATGGCCTTCCCGGTGGAGGAGCTCATCGAGGTGGACCAGGGCGAAGCCTGCGAACCCTGGCGCGTGGAGGCCTGACGCGATGCTCGAGAATCCCATGCTCGAGAACCCCATCGGGAACTGGCTGACACTCAGCCTGGAGGAGGCCGAGTTCCCGACCCGGGGCCCACTGCCCGGTGGGCACTTTCGATGGCACGGCCATGGGCTGCTGGAGCTCGTGCCCGACCACCCCGGACCCTCGGCACGGGCCTGCGTGCTCTCGGTGGGCATCCACGGCAACGAGACCGCTCCCATGGAACTGCTCGACGGGCTGCTGGGGCGTCTGGCGAGGGGGGAACTGCGACTCGGGGCTCCCATCCTGGTGATCCTCGGCAACCCGGAGGCGACCCGCCAGGGGGTGCGTTTCGTCGGCACCAATCTCAATCGCCTGTTTCATCCCGATCTCCCGGAGACGGGCCTGGAACCCGACCGCGCCCGGGCGCTGATGGCCGCGGTGGACACCTTCTTCGCCCGCCACAGCGGCCCTGGGCGCCTGCACTACGATCTGCACACCGCCATCCGCGACAGTCACTATCCGCGCTTCGTGGTCAGTCCCTTTACCGAGCGTACCGCCGTGGAGGCCGAGCAGTGGCGCTGGCTGGCCGCGGCCGAGATCCAGGCGGTGCTGCACCAGCACAGGCACAGCTGGACCTTCTCCCACTACAGCAAGCACACTCACGGCGCCCAGGCGTTTACCCTGGAACTGGGCCGCGCCCTGCCCTTCGGGCACAATGATCTGCCACCGCTCACCCCCATGGGAGACCTGCTGGCGGCGCTGTTCGAGGGGCGTGAGCCTCCCCGAGCGCCACCCGCGCGGATGGCCTACTTTCGGGTCGAACACGAGCTGATGAGGGAGTCCGCGGCGTTTCGCCTCGCCTTTCCGGACGACACGCCCAACTTCACGACCTTTGCCACCGGCACCCTGCTGGCCGAGGATGGCCGAGCCGGAGAGACCCGTGTCGGCGAGACACCACTGGCCGTGGTCTTCCCCAATGCCGCGGTGGAGGTCGGCGCCCGCGCCGCCCTGCTCGTGCGGCCGGAGCCACCACCGACGGAGTAGGTCTCCGCTCGGGTGCCAGGATCGATATCGGCAGAAGAAAAACCTTAATACCACCATAACGGGAGGGTAAAATGATGCCCCTTTGCCGATCCGCACTGGTCCCGCGCTGCACGACCTCGCGCCATCACGCCCCGGCCGGCTGGCGTATGGGCCGTTGGCATCGCCCTTGCCGAGCGCCTGTTGCCCACGGCGTGTCGCCGCGGCGACCCTGACCCGGAGCCAATTCCATGGCCGCAACCCCGATTCCGCTGGAAGTGCGCAACATCAAGAAGCGCTTCGGCGATACCGAAGTCCTCAAGGGGCTGTCGCTCTGTGCCCGGAAGGGAGACGTGATCACCCTGATCGGCGCCTCCGGCTCCGGCAAGAGCACCTTCCTGCGCTGCATGAACCTGCTCGAGCAGCCCGACGAGGGCGACCTGATCGTCCACGGTGAGGAGATCCGTTTCAAGCAGACTCGCCACGGCCGAGAGCCCGCCGACTGGAAGCAGGTGGTACGCATGCGGGCCAGGCTCTCCATGGTGTTCCAGAGCTTCAACCTCTGGGCCCACATGACGCTGCTCGAGAACGTCATCGAGGCCCCGGTTCACGTGCTCGGCAAGCCGAAGAAGGAGGCCATCGAGCATGCCCACGCCCTTCTCGAGCGCGTGGGCCTCACCGCCCGCGCCGACGCCTACCCGGCCCAGATGTCCGGCGGCCAGCAACAGCGTGGCGCCATCGCCCGGGCGCTGGCCATGGACCCCGAGGTGATGCTGTTCGACGAGCCTACCTCGGCGCTGGACCCGGAGCTGGTCGGCGATGTCCTCAAGGTGATGCGCGAACTCGCCGACGAGGGACGCACCATGATCGTGGTGACCCATGAGATGGGCTTCGCCCGGGACGTCTCCAGCCAGGTGATCTATCTGCACGAGGGAGTAGTGGAAGAGGCCGGCCCGCCGCGGCAACTCCTGGACACTCCCCAGTCGCCGCGCCTGAAGCAGTTCCTGGCCCCCAAGTACTGAGCGGGAGAGCACTATGCTGGATCTTCATGGCTACGGCCCGCGGCTGCTGGAAGGCGCCGGCGTCACCCTTCAGCTGGCGGTACTGTCGCTGGCGCTGGCGGTCCTGCTGGGGCTGCTGACCGCCAGCGCCAGGATGTCCCGCAACTGGCTGCTGCAGAGGATCGCCATCCTCTACACCACGGTCATCCGCGGCGTGCCCGACCTGGTGCTGATGATGCTGCTGTTCTTCGGGGGCCAGATGGCGCTCAACGTGGTCACCGATGCGGTCTATGACCGCTTCGGCGTCGACTGGTACGTCAATCTCAACGCCTTCGCCGCCGGCGCGCTGACCATCGGCTTCATCTTCGGCGCCTACATGGGAGAGACCTTCCGCGGCGCCTTCATGGCCGTGGACCACGGCCAGATCGAGGCCGGCAAGGCCTACGGCATGAGCCCCTGGCTGGTGTTCCGGCGTATCCGCTTCCCGCAGATGATGCGCCACGCCCTGCCCGGCATCTCCAACAACTGGATGGTGCTGCTCAAGACCACCGCGCTGGTCTCGGTGATCGGGCTCACCGATATGGTCCGTGTGGCCGCCGAGGCCTCCCGGGCCACCCACGAGCCCTTCACCTTCCTGATCCCGGTGGCGGCCGTCTACCTGCTCATCGCCAGCGTCTCGGAGTGGCTCTTCGCCAGACTTCAGAAACGCTACGACGTCGGCTTCGGAGGGCACTGACATGCCGGATATCACTCTCTGGTTCCAGGACCTGCTGGCCGGCAACGTCATCTTCACGCCCCAGACCCTCGGCTACTACTGGGACGGCCTGGTCACCACCACCCAGCTGGTGTTCCTCTCGCTGGTGATCGGCCTGGTGCTGGCGGTACCTCTGGCCATCGGCAGAAGCTCGGAGCGCCGCTGGATCAGCCTGCCGATCTATCTCTATACCTACGTGTTCCGCGGCACGCCGTTGCTGATACAGCTCTACATCATCTACTACGGCGTGGTGTTCTTCGACGGCATCCAGGAGACCTTCCTGTGGCCGATGCTGCGCGAGGCCTTCTACCCCGCGCTGATCGCCTTCACGCTCAACACCGCCGCCTATACCACCGAGATCTTCCGCGGTGCCATCAAGGCCACCGGACGCGGGGAGATCGAGGCGGCCCGGGCCTACGGCATGTCGGATGCCCTGATGATGCGCCGGATCATACTGCCCAGCGCCTTTCGCCGTGCCCTGCCCGCCTACGGCAACGAGGTGATCTTCATGCTTCACGCCAGCGCTATCGCCAGCGTGGTCACCCTCATGGACCTCACCGGCGCGGCGCGCTTCGTCTACGCGCGCTTCTATGCCCCCTTCGAGGCCTTCCTCTTCGTGGCGGCGATCTACCTCTGCCTGACCTTCGCCATCCTCTATTTCTTTCGCTGGCTGGAGAAGCGCCTGCTGGCCCACCTCCGGCCCCAGAGCTGAGCCACCGAGGGCCGACAGGGACACCAGAATCAAACGCCCGTTGGCAAATCCACCCCAGTGGGCTTTCGGGCCCGGGGCAGCTGGGCTAGAGTCGACACCGTAGGCACCTCGGGTGCCGCCCATGACCAGGAGTAACCGCATGAAGAAACTGCTTACCGTCTCGATCCTCGGCGTGGCCATCGCTGCCGGTACCGCCCAGGCCCGCGACTACGACCACGTGCGCATCGGCGTCGATGTGCCCTATGAGCCCATGGAGTACCGCACCGCGGATGGCGAACTGACCGGCTTCGATATCGATCTGGGCAATGCCCTGTGCGCCGAGATCGGCGTGACCTGCGAGTGGGTCGAACAGGAGTGGGACGGCATCATCCCCGGCCTGCTGGCGCGCAACTACGACGCCATCATGTCCTCCATGTCGATCAACGACGAGCGCCGCCAGACCGTGCTCTTCTCCGACTCCTACATCACCATCCCCGGCGCCTGGTTCGCCCCGGAGGGCAGCGAGCTCTCGGAGGTCAACGAGGAGACCCTGGCCGGCAAGAGCATCGGCGTCCAGCGCGGCACCACCTACGACAACTACGCCACCGACAACTACGGGCGTATCGCCACCGTCAACCGCTACTCCACCGCCGACGACATGGTGCTGGACCTGCAGGCCCAGCGACTGGATATCGTCTTCCTGGAGTTCGTGGTCGGCCAGGCCACCCTGCTCGACAGCGAGGACGGCGACTACCAGGTGGTGGGCGGCATGGTCAGCGAGCCCGCGGAGTACTTCGGAGATGGCTTCGGCATCGCCTTCCGCCAGCGCGACGAGGCACTGGCCGAGCGCTTCAACGAGGCATTGGCCACCCTCAAGGAAGACGGCACCTACGACGAGATCTTCGAGCGCTACTTCGGCGAGGAGTGATCCCCGGCCAAGGACATCCGCCCGGAAGGTAAACTGCGGCCTCGCAAATGCGAGGCCGCAGTTGTTTCAGTCGCGTCCAAGCACGCGGATGTCGGCTACGGCTCAGGGCCAGCTGTAGACGCCGCGGTTGAGGGCGTCACGGAAGGCCGAATGGACCTTGTTGCCGCGCAGGGTGGCACCGCTGTAGCCATCGATGTCCTCCGCCAGGCGCTCGGGCTCGTGGAGAGCGAAGATGGCGGTCAGCGGCTGACCTTCGAGGCCCTCGGCCAGCTGCTGGTGCTGCACCCACACCGGGTAGAGGTCGTCATCCTCGTCCAGCCGACGGTAGTCGACGTCGCGGTAGGCCAGGTGGCGATAGCTGATGTTCGACAGCTGGCCATCGCGCAGGTCGAACTGCACGTTGACCTGCATCTCGCCGCCATCGCCGAACACGCCGCGGTAGCGGCCATCCAGCGGCAGGCCCAGCAGCGCCCGGTGCAGACGCTCATCCTCGGCGGGAGAGAGCCGCGCCTGGTCGCTGTCGGCCTCGCCGTTCGCGTTGCCGTTCGCCTCGGTGGCGGCCTCGGACTCCACCGGTTCGCCCTCCTCGTCCACCAGTCGCCCGATCAGATACTCATCGAGCATCCCCTCCGCCCGCGGGCTGTGGGGCACACCGGGACGCTTGTTGTCCCAGCCCTCGGTGGCCTCCCGGCCGCACCACTCGAGGATCACTTCGTCATCGGTGGGATGGTCGGGCACATAGTCGGTGATGTCGTAGACTCGGCCGTGGATAGCCTTCCAGCAGCTCTCGGCGCCGTCATGCTCGGCCAGCTCGTCCAGGGTGATGGGGTCAAGGCCTTCGTCATCGGCTTCCTCGCGCTCGCTGCTCGAGAGCGCGCTGACCGAGATCAGTGTGAGCAGACTCGCCACGAAGGCGATGAACACTGAGTAGGCGATCTTGTTCATGTTCATAGGAAATCGAAGACCTCGCTGTGGATGCGTGAGGCGGGTACCCCCTGGCCGGCCAGCAGCCGCCTCAGGTGGGCATTCATGGCCGGCGGGCCGCAAAGAAATATCTCTCGCTCGGTGTAGTCGGGGCAGTGCTCGCGCAGGAAGGCCTCGTCCAGCCGACCCCGCTCTCTGGAGTAGTGCTGCGTGAAGGCGAAGGCCTCATGGGCCTCGGCGATCCCCTCGAGTTCTTCTCGATAGTAGGCACGAACGGAATCGCTGGCGAGGTAGAAAAGATGGACGTGACCATCCACGCTCGCCCCGGCGGCCAGGTCGCGGGCGCCGCCGACGAAGGGAGTGATGCCGATACCACCGCCCACCCAGAGCATGTCGCGCTCGGGGAAGCGGCGCCCGAAGAACTCGCCGTAGGGCCCCTCCACCAGCACCCGAGTCTCCGGCGTGACCGTCTGGAGGGCATGGCTGGCGTCGCCCAGGTCCTTGATGCCGATGCGCAGGCGCGAATCCGACGGCGCCGAGGCGATGGTGTAGGGGTGCTCCTCGCCGCGCCCGGCGGAAAGCGACTCGTCCAGCGGCGAGAGATAGACGAACTGGCCCGCCTCATAGCGGATGCCTCCCCCCTCGGGACGCAGCACCAGTTCCACCACCCCCCGTGCCAGGGGGTCCACCGCCTCGACGCGGTAGGCATGCCGACGCCGTGGCGCCACCCCCTTGCGCCAGGCGATGGCGCCGAGCCCGGCGATGCCCAGCAGCCACCAGGGCCAGGCCTCGCCGGCCAGCAGCAGGGCGTGCCAGAGCCCCAGCAGCAGCGCCGCCGCCGAGACCAGGTGCAGGCGCTTCCAGCGCTGATAGTGGGGCTGGCCGAAGAAGTCGAAGGTTGGCGCCAGGAACACCACCAGCGCCAGCCAGGCCAGCCAGCCGAGCCATATGCTGCCATGGGAAACCGGCGGGAAGAGGGTCGCCACCGCGGCGTCCAGGGACGCCGGCACCGCCGCCAGCCCCAGCGCCAGGGCATGGACCATCACCAGGATGAAGGCGGTGAAGCCCAGCCAGTGGTGCAGATGCCAGAGCCGCGCGAGCCCACCGAAGGGCCGGTCGAAGCCCGGCGCCCGGCAGCTCACCACCCCGGCCAGCAGCATCATGGCAAGCCCCAAAATGCCGGTCACTCTCCCCACCCAGGTCAGCCACACCTCGGGGGGGCCAGCGAGCCCTCCCAGGCGCGGTAGCGCCACCGCAAGCGGCAGCAGCAGCAGGATGATCAGGGCGATATCGCCCGGCCTCAGCCATCGTCGCATCACGCTCCCCTTGTCTATAGTTCAATACAGTGTCGCCGATCGATATCGATCTTCAAGGTCTGCGGCGTGTTGTCGCACTCTTGTTGATCTGTATCAGGACACGCTGTTCAAGCGGGTCCATACTGAAACAGCAAAATAACAATTTGCCCCTTCAAGCAGGAGTTCACATGGCAACACATAACAACAAGGGAACAGGACCCTGGCTGGTCCTGGGGCTGCCGATAGCCCTGGGCCTGGCCTGGGTCACCCAAGGCACCGG
>Ga0207421_10001031_pt1 | contig 36269 bp, 41 predicted proteins | sample SodLakKL_010_SED_4_FD_187542 | JGI IMG/M metagenome (GOLD analysis project Ga0207421, IMG submission 187542) | Alkaline sediment microbial communities from Lake Tanatar, Kulunda Steppe, Russia - 8KL_010_SED (SPAdes) (version 2) | ecosystem: Environmental > Aquatic > Non-marine Saline and...
CGTCGTCGATTTTGAGTCGGTTCTCGACAAACCGGAAGACAAGGGGCAGCTGCGCGCCAGCGAGGAAGCCGATGGCAATCGCACCCATCGGGGTAATCAGGTCTGTCGGACCAGTGACGCCGACGAGACCAGCCAGCATGCCGTTTGCGACATAGAGGGTGTCGACTTTGCCGTTGAGGTACAACGAGGCTGCCGAGGCACCGAGTCCACCGACACCCATTCCGAGTGCAGTCACCGCAGCGACACTTCCGACGTAGCTGAAGTCGGCCAGTTCGAACGTGCCGCTGTCAATGACGGTTGCGGCAGTGCCGACGTTGAAGCCGAACCAGCCGAAACAGAGGATCAGTGTGCCGAGAACGGCGAACGTCATCGAGTGACCGGGGATAACGTTGGCCGAGCCATCCTCGTTGTATTTGCCGATCCGCGAACCTAACATGTAGGCGGCGGTGAGGCCGGCGACACCGCCGACGCCGTGGACGACCATGCCGCCGGCGAAGTCAGCGAAGCCGAGACTGGCAAGAATGGGCGTCCCGCCGGGTGCGTACCAGACCATCGCTGCGACAACCGGGTAGATGACGGCGGCAAGGACGAACGTGTAGCCCACGTACGCACGGAGCTTTGCGCGGCCAGCAACGGCACCGGAGACGATGGTTGCGGCGGTCATCGCGAACACCGCGCTAAAGAGCCACATCACCCAGCCGTCGGTTGCGGCACTGATTTCGCCCATGTGATCGGCACCGAACATCGTTAAGGGAGTCGACTCGCCGCCGCCGAGAATCGCCCCAACGTTGTTCGAGACCCCCATGCCGATAATGAAGAACACGAAGATCCCCACGCCCCACGTCAGCATGTTTTTCGTGAGCTGGTTGGCGACGTTCTTCGAACGAACCTGACCGGCCTCCAGCATGGCGAAGCCGGCGTGCATGAAGAAGATCAGGAACGTCACAGTCAACGCCCACATCAGATTCATTCCAGTTGCAAGCGACTCAAGGTCGGCTGCAGTAACCTCAAGAACGACGCTCATCGGTCGACCTCCGATAAACCGAGCTCGTTATTGAGTGGACATTCGTACACAGTTCTTCCTGTAACGTGCGAGTTTGTGCTCTGAATCACGACTGTTGGTCATGGAGCGGAAGTATATAATGGTATCCGTTGACAATGTAATAATCCATCCGCCATTGATAGACGCCTGTTAGATATAAGGACAAATGCTAACCATATAAGGCCATATAGTGGCGAGGTATCTACCAATATTTGCCGCACAACTGAACACATGTAGTGTCGGTCTGAAGTACAGTGAGAGACGCCTGAAACAACAATATTTCAACAGTTATGGCCGCGTTGTCGACCGCTTGGACCACACCGCGGATCGTTCGACTACCACGAGACGTCGACGGATTGCAGGCCGAACCAGCCCGCCAAACAGTACGATACAACAGTGTCGCTGACTGCTCCGATTATTCGGGTTCGAGACCGTCGCCGGTCACGCGCATGACGCCCTCGCCGTCGGCGAGGTTCGGCGCGTCGACCAGCCGGACGATGCGTTTGTTGCCCTTGGATTTGCGGAGATAGATCCGGAACGTCGAGGTATGCCCCAGAATGTTGCCACCGATGGGCTGGGTTGGATCGCCGAAGTACGAGTCAGGATTGGCCGCGACCTGATTCGTCACGAGAATCGAGGTGTTGTACAGATCACCGATTCGCATGAGGTCATGGAGGTGTTTGTTCAGTTTCTGCTGTCGTTCGGCCAGCTCGCCGCGGCCGACGTACTCCGCTCGGAAGTGGGCCGTAAGCGAGTCGACACAGACCATCCGGACGGGCCACTCGGTGTCTTCGTGCTCGCCAGCCAGCTCCTTTGCCTTCTCGGCCAGCAGGATCTGGTGATTCGAGTTGAAGGCTTTGGCGACGTGGATCTGGTCGAGGAACGCGCCGACGAGTTCTTCCATGGTTTCGTCGTCCTCTATCGAGCCCTCCATCTCGCGGTCTTCGAGCGTCGCTTCGAGGATCTCGTCGTCGAGTCCGCGAACCATGTCGTCGATTCGCTCGGGCCGGAACGTGTCTTCGGTGTCGACGAAGATACACGAGCCTCTGAGACCGCCGTGTTCGGGCGGCAACTGGACGTTGACCGCCATCTGGTGGGTGACCTGGGATTTGCCGGAGCCGAACTCGCCGTACACTTCGGTGATCGACTGGGTTTCGAGGCCACCGCCGAGCAGCTCGTCGACCTCGTCAATCTGCCACGACAGCTTGCCGATCTGTTCACGGCGTTCGAGGACGGTCGCGCCAGTCTCGAAGCCGCCAACATCGGCGGCATCGCGGGCGGCGTTGATGATGTCGGCGGCGGTGCTCGATCCGATATCAGCCGTATTCGACAGCTCGCCGGGCGAGGCGACCGCAATCGATTGGTAGCTCTCGTAGCCTGCATCGATCAGTTTGTCAGCTGTAGCCGGTCCGACTCCGGGAAGGGCTTCGAGTTCGTCGTCTGCCATTGTACCCCGGTCTTTCGCTGTTTCGTACATAAACCCTCGTTAACTGCGGGCTGAAAGTGAAACTGGCGGTGCTCAACTGCGTCAGGATTCGGCCAACAGTGTCGACAACTGCGAGACAAACCTGGATTATCGCCAGACAGTGGTTTCAGCACCGAACTCGTCGTCTTTCGTGAGAATCGCCTCTGTCCCCCGTACGCGGTGGTTGGCGATGATAAGCGCGTCGTGCAGCGAGTGGTGGTCGATGAGACTGCCGTACACAGCGAGGTCCTGTTCGCCAGCCGTCGACAGTTGAATCGGACCGTCAGTCACCAGGCCACGCAAGACAGCGTTTGGGGTCGTCTCGACGGCAACACCAGCAATGGTGCCCTTTTTAGCTGCGGTCCAGATCGTTTCGCTCACCGCCACTGTCGGTGCCTCGATTACGTCGGCGCCCTGTTCGGCCCGCTCGAATATCTCGTCGACCGCGGGCGGCAGTCGGTCGACGAGATATCGGGCCATCGCCACGCCGTCGGCGGTGTAGCGACTCACGGCTGCCACTCAGTTTGGCGCAGCTCGCGGATTTCGGCTTCCATTTCGGCAGCCATCGCTTCACGCTGTTCCTCGGAGACGCTCTCGTCGACGAGCATCCCACGGCCAGCAGAGTGTGTCGCCTTCGAGAGCCGTATCCCGTTGTCGGCTTTCTCCCAGTGGATTTTGTCACCTGCTTCCAGACCGAACTCCTCACGGAGCGGTTTCGGAATCGTGACCTGACCTTTCCGCGTCACTTTCGTTAGTTGGCGTTCACTGTCGTCGTCAGTACTCATACAAGGTACTACGGCCGGTAGTACCTAAGAACTATCGCCGACGTTGGATCGTGTGAGTAGTTGATTACTCCCACGGGTAGCCGCCGGGGCGGTCGGGCCACAAGGGATACCAGTAGCTTTCGTCGTTTTCAATGCCCAACTCGCCGTCGAGCACCGACTGGAGTTTAAACTCCGCCTGGTTGTTCCGGTCGTGGTCGCCCTGCGGCACGAAGGGGTAGTAGGCACCCCGCCGGAACGAATAGATCCAGTAGGCGTGGTCGGTCTCGCTCTTGTCGAACGCAAAGACGGCCGCCAGCAGCCGCGAGCCGTACCCCTCTTCGATGAACGTATCGGCCGCGAAATGGATCGAGGTCAGCATATCCTCGGGGTCGCTGTCCTCCAAAATGACCCAGTTGTAGCCGTGGTCATCCGACCGTTGGCGAAACGTGGTGCCGGTTTCTTCCTCGCCGGCTTCGAGGATGGCTTCGACCTCCTCGACCATTGCGGCGAAATCCGTGCTGTCGACCGACGAGAAACAGAGCGCGGCCTTTCCCGAGTTCTGGTAGCCGAGATCGGCCTCCATCGTCACGTAGGCCGTCGACATCCCGAACAGATCCTCGGGGTCGGCATCGCGGGTGGCATCCCGCTCGGCGCTCACACCGAGAATCGACCGAACCGTATCCATCAGTCCCATACCGACTGATTGGCAGCCACGATTAAAAGCCCCGCTGACTGCCAGCGAACAGACCACAGGGATAGCTACTTCCGATGTCGCTCACACCACGATTCAAAAGCCGCTTCGAACTCTGTGAAGAGATTCCGGTGAAACGATCCGAAGTATGGCAGTGGATATTCGTACGCTGAATCAGGTGCATGTGCGAGATATCTTCCTGCTGAATCAGCATCGCCAGACGGGGTCGGCTCAAAATCCAGTTTGTTGAACCGCAAATGGTACCGAGTCGTTTCGGAGTCAGTCTGTTCTTGCGTGACAGACAAACACCAGTAGTCGCCGTGTTGGAAATCATTGCGCAAGCCCCACAGAAACGCACCGCGCTGAACATACAGAGGTGTACTCTTATCAGCAGCTGTTGGTAGAAAGATCTCTTTGCCAACAGAGACATCGAGACAGTTGTCGAGTGCGTTACGGATCTGTTCGTTGTATGAGTACAACGACGACACGTAGTTGTGGACCCGGCGATAGACTTCGTTTTCCACGTCAGTAGCCGGTGTTGCTGTATCAGCGACAATCAAACCGCTCTCCGAGATATTCTCACAGAGCCCTGCTAGCTCTCGAAAATTTCCGTGAACAATGTACGCTGACGAACGCGCGCGAGTGATATCTCGTTGACGAACAGGCCGTGCGGGTTCCACGACGCCCCCTAGTAACAGGTCAATAGTATTCGTGGACCCGCCTTCATCACTCATGAAGGGTTGTTAGCTATCGTCACCGCGGCGAATCATCTCCGAGACAGCCTCACGATCTTTTCGGAGCTGCTCTTTTGACTGCCCCGTCACGTCGGCCAACTCATCGATAGAGGGGATATCAGTCAGTGCCATACATGTAACTAGTGGCTATCTCTATTTATATATTCCTCTCAGTAGAAAATCAACACGGTTGTGTGAGAATAGTATCATCTCCAGCTATGAAATAATAGCGACCAGAACTGTCGACGGAAACAATCGGTTTGTGGTTCCAAAGCTGGCCTTACCACAACCGTCCGGTATGTAATGCTCTGTATGGTGTCTATACCCTTGTACTGCGGGGCGAAACCGGCGGGTAATGTCAGTCGACCGGCTTTCGCGCAGACGCACGCTCACCGGGCTGTCGACGGTCGGGCTGGTGTCGGTTGTCGGCTGTGTTGACGACACAGAACGGCTCACGATTGGTGTCGGTCCGTCCGGCTCGCGGAGTTATCAGGCGGGTCACGCGTTGGCCGTGGCTGTCGAGCGTCACAGCGACGATCTCTCGCTTCGCGTCGAGTCGGTTGGCCCACCGAGCCAACGACTGTACGCGGTCGACGACGGAACGGTCGCGGGCGCGGGCGTCGACAACACGACGCTCTACCGGGCCAGCGAAGACCGCGGCGTGTTCGATCTCGACCCCATCGAGAGCCTCCCCTACCAGGGATTCGCCTACGGCTACCGCGAGCAGTACTGGCTGGCGGTCGACGGCGGGACGACCCCGGCCTCAACTGCCGAATTCGGCGACCGCGTGGTGTATCCGGGCCAGCCAAGCGAGCCAAGCCGGCTGGTGACCGAACAGCTCCTCAGAGACGCCGAGCTGTGGGAGGCCGCCGAGATCGACAACCGACCCCGCGAGGCACTGCCGGCAGCCGTCGACGAGCAGGCAGTCGACTGTCTGGTAGCGGCCCAACACGTCGGTCGAGAACGCACCGACTGGGCAGCGGCCGTCGACGAACAGGTCGGCGAGCGGCTTGCGGTCGTCCCGACCGGCTCGGCGTTTCAGACGGCCATCGACGACGCGCCGAACACGGTCGCCCGCGACATCGAGCCGGTTGGCTGGGAGACCGCTGGGCTGGGCGAATCGGTCGCGGGGTGGGCCGTCCCGCTGCAATGGCTCTGGTCGCCCACGGTCGACGCCGACGTGATCGCCGAACTCACGCGGATCGCCCACGATCACAGCGAGACGCTTCGAGGGGTCGACGGCCTGGCTCTTGACGGCAACCCAGACGGGCTGTCTCAGGGCGTGATCGATGGGCTGGCAGTCCACGAGGGGGCTGCCGACGTGTTCAGCGAACGCGACGAGTCGAACAGCGATAGGGAGGGCGATGCAACGGACTGATTCGCAGGCCGACACCGCGGCCCGAACCAATCGAGAACCGTCGACAGCCAACGCGTTACGAGACAGCGCGCTCACGGTGGGCTGGCAGACGCTCCGGGCGAGCGCGTTGCTGTGCTGGGTTGTCGTGGGAAGCTTCGTCTGGTTCCGGCCGACACAGCCGGAACTATACACCGTGAGCGTGCTCGGAGCCACCCTCGGCGTCGCGCTGGCTGCGGAGCTGTTCGGACGAACGGACGAGAACAGCGCGTTACTCGGTCGACAATCGAGCGCGAGCCGGCTGCTGGCCGGTGGCTGTCTGGTCGGTATCGTCGCCGGGAGTGCGATTGTCGCGGGGTCGGCCGACCAACTGGGAGCCAGCCAGCCGGAACTGTCGACGCTTACGGGTGTCGGCGGGCTGCTGCTGGGTGGATCGCTGCTGGCAGTGGCGGCTCGGCAGTCGCTCCCGCTGGCTGGGTTCGCCGTGGCCGCCATCGGTGTCTCGTGGGCGAACGCGCCCGGTGTTCCGGTGGTCGAGACAGTGGTGTTCGGCGATCAGGGGATCTACGGACCGCTGATGCGGGCGGCCGTGACCTGGATCGCACCGGCATCGCTGCTGGTCGGCTGCTGGCGAGCCGCCGGCACCGAGCGACGACTGGTCTCGGTGTGGAACGCGACAGTCGAGACAGGGGCCACCGAGAAACACGGCCGGATAGCCAAGCGGCTCGCCGGCGGCGTCGGCTGTGCGGTCGTACTCGTCGGGTGGAAGACCGGCGCGGTAGGGCCGACAGCGATTGTCGGCCTCGCGGCAGTGCCGGTTGGACTTCTGGGCATCGTCTTAGTACGTGTGGCCGCGCGAGACGCACCAATAATCACGACCGACCGAGCGTCGACAACCAACGGCAGACGGCCGTCGACAGCCGACCTAGAGTGGGCTGCGTGGACACCCCCAGCCATCATGATCGGTGGTCCGCTCGTCGTGATGACAGTGGTAGGCATTGGCTACCGGCTGCCAGTCGGGACCACGCTGGTCGCCGGCTGTTTGTGCTGTGTCGGACTCTGTGTCGCTCGGCCGCTCGTCTCACGAAGCGACAGCAGAACGTCGACCAGCGGCGTCCGGATCGTTCTCGACGGCAGCCTCGTTGGCTGTCGACTGCTGAGTCGCGTGGTGGTTCCGCTGGCCGTGGTCGGTGGTAGTGTATCCCTACTCGGGGCAGCCGGCGGTACGACGTGGCTCGTGGCTGGCGTCGGCTGGCTCTCGGCTGGCCATCCACTGGCTGTCGTTGTCGTGGTGGCCGGCTGCTGTCTGGCGGCGGGCGCGCTGCTGCCGTTCGTCGGCGGCTATGCCGTTGGCGCGCTGCTCGGCGTTCCGCTGCTCCAGCTGTTGGGGTCGGTGCCGGAACTCACCGCCCATCTTGTGATTATTATAAGCGTGGTCGCCGGCTGGCTGCTCGGTGTGCGGCGGTCAGGATCACTGTAACTATGGGCGACCATCCCGAGCAGTAGGATAATGTGGCCCCTCGGACACGCGGCAGTCGCCTACCTCTGTTATTCCGTGTTGGTGCGCGCGCGAAACATCGGTCCGCCGGACGGAGTTGCGGTCGTCGTGTTGCTGTTCGGCAGCCAGTTTCCGGATCTCGTCGACAAACCGCTGTCGTGGTATCTCGGCGTGCTGCCGACCGGCCGGACGCTGGCACACTCGCTGCTGGTAATCGGCCCGCTCACCGTCGCCGTGTATCTGCTCGCCGCGCGCTACAGCCGCACCGAGTACGGTATCGCCTTCGGTGTGGGTGCAGTCTCGCACGTGCTCGTCGACGCAGCTCCTGCGGTCTGGGGTGGCACCGATCCCGGCTTTCTGCTGTGGCCCCTCGTTGCTGTCGAGCCGTACGGCAACGGCGCGCCCACCGTGACCGGACTCTTCGTCGAGTCGGTAGGCGATCCCTACTTTCTCTCGGAGTTCGTGTTTGCGGCTATCGCGCTGGTCGTCTGGCGACAAGAGGGGTATCCCGGCCTTGATGTCGGTTGGCGCGTATACGGGTACGTTCGGTCGGGCTTGACCGTTCGGTGACGTCTTCGAGCTGCGAAAGCCCGGCCGAAGGGCTTTCAGGGAGGTCACGGTGATGTGTGTATGGAGCTGACGTTTCTCGGCACCGGCAGCGCGTTTCCCTCACCGACCCGCCTGCAGAGTAGCCTCCTGATCGAAGACGCGGGCCACACGCTGCTCGTCGACTGCGGCAGCGGTGCGGCCCACCGGCTGGCGCAGGCCAAAGTCAGCCACAACGCGGTCGACGCCGTCGTTTTTACACACATGCATCTCGATCACGTCGCCGATCTGTCGACGCTTGTCAAAGCTCGCTGGCTCGACGACACGCCAGCACTCGACGTGTACGGCCCACCGGGAACGAGCGATGTCTGTGAGACGCTGCTACGCGTCGACAATCTCACCGAACGGGCCGACCTCACGGTGACCGAACTCGATCCAGCCCCTGGTGCGTTCGAGCTTGGACCCCACCGAATCGAGTACGTCGAGACCACCCATTCGGCGCGCTGTTTCGCCTACCGGTTCGGTGACCACCTGACGATCAGCGGCGACACCACCCCCAACGCCGACGTGTTCGACCTCGCCGACGGCTCCGACGTGTTGGTTCATGAGTGTTCGTTCCCAGATGGTACCGAAACGGGCGGCCACACGACACCGACCGAACTCGGCGACCAACTCAGTGAGATCGAGGTCGAAAGGGTGTATCTGACTCATCTCTTTCCGGAAACCGAGCCACACGCCGACGAACTCCAAGCGACCGTGAAGGAGTACATCGATGCCGCGGTCAGCGTGCCTGATGATCTCGATAGTGTGGACAGTTCGTCTATATAAATCTTATTTAAGTAGTCGGTCGCTACTCACTCGGAGTCCCGTTTTTGTCGCAGGTGTTCGGCGCGGTCGACATCCTCGGCCGTGTTGATGTTGACCCGCCAGCCGTTGAGCGGGACGGTTTCGACAGTGGCTCCGGCCTGGGCCAACAGCGAAACCGCATCGCTGAGTTCGTACTCCCCGCGGTTGCTGGGCCGGAGCAGCGCGAGTGCGTCGAAAATCTCCTCGGGAAGCACGTACCAGCCCGTCGTTGAGAGCCGCGACGGCGGGGTGTCAGGCTTTTCGACCACCCGTTCGACCCGGCTTCCGCCGGTCGCGCCGACCTGGCTGTCGTCGATCTCGATCACACCCGTTTTGGTTGCGTCCTCGCGGCTCACCTCCTCGGTGACCAACACGGCGTCAACAGTCTCATCGCGTGCGCGTGTGAGAGCTGTCCGCTGGGGCCGCTGAAACACGTTGTCGCCGTTGCAGACGACGAACGGGCCTGAGACAACTGACTCACACCGGGCGACCGCATGGCCCAATCCAAGCTGGTCGCGCTGATGGACGTAGGTGATCGGCAGCCCGCGGTAGGCGTCGCCGTAGTGGCCGATGAGTCTGTCGAGTTCGTAGCCAACAACAACGACGAGTTCGTCGACACCCGCCTCAAGCAGCCGGTCGAAGACATGGCTCACTAGGGGGCGACCGTCGACAGTGACCAATCCTTTCGGCGTCTCGTCGGTCAGTGGATGGAGCCGAGTACCCTTGCCTGCGGCTGGCACAACGCCGTACATACCTGTGTAGACGGCGGGCAGCAAGAAGGGGTTACTGGTCGTTCATCGCCTCGCTGGCGATGTTGCGACCGCGGGAGTTGAGCGTTACCTCGTGTCGGACGCGGACCTCGTCGACGATGTCGAGTTCGATCAGTCGCTCGAAGATCTCTTCGACCTTGTCGACGTCCTTGCCGATGAAGGCCGGAATCTCGAACGGCGACACACCCGAGTAAAGAGCCATTAACACCTCTTTGTCGGCCTCCGAGAGGTCGACGTTGGTCTGGCTGCGGCGTTCGCCCTCCGCGAGGAACGACTGGAGGAACATACAGACACGTTTGGGACCGGTGAGATGGGTCTCGACGCTGGTGTCGCCCTCGACGTGTGAGACCTGAATGACGACCCGCTTTTCGCCGTCGACCGTTCGCTGGTCGGTTTCGACGCCACTGATGTCGTCGAGATCCAGCCGAACGAACGAGCCGCTTTTGAGGGCCGCGGCAATCGCGTCCTCTTCGACTTTCATGCGGGCTTTCTCCCAGGGGGTGTCTTGGACGACACCGCCGGCCACCGCAGGGTGTTTGGCTTTAGCGACCTTCTGGTCGAGCATCGCCTTATAAACGGACTGCTGGAACTCCTCGTGGTCGGAGGCCGACACCAGCATGACGTCGTTGTCGATTTTGAGGCTGAGATAGCTGGAGACGGCGGCGATGTTCTGGTTGGGGTCGTGTCGGCCACCGAGACCCTTGATTTTCGACAGCGGAATCGTCCGTTTGCCCTGGTTGCTGGCGAGAATAATCCGGCGGTTCGACAGCAGAATCCGGCCCTGTGTCCACGAGACGTCGTTGATGGTCCGCCCATCTTTGACAGCCTGTGCGAACCGCCCCTTCGTGTCAAGTATCTTGTACTCGCCTTCACTCATAGTTACTCAGGCCCCAGATGGTTATTCGTGACAGTCCATTGGAGTGGGGGTCTCTTAGTGTTCACTGTCGACCTCGGAACTTCGAGACCGCAGCGAACGCGCGCTTGCGGACCTGCTTGCTTTCGTCTTCGGTGAGCTGCTGGATCTTGTCGGCCGACCGCTGGCCGCCGATCTGTCCGAGCACGTAGACGGCCTTTGCGCGGGCCTCGCCGTCGTTGCTGGTGTCGCTGACGAACTCCAGTAGCTCGTCTTCGACCAGCTCGCCACCGATTTCCGAGAGGCTTGTGGCCGCGAACTGTGCGGTCGAGTTGTCGTCGCTTTCGAGGGCGTCGACGAGCACGTCGACGATTTCGGGGTCGGCGTCCTCGACGACCCGGCCAAGAAACCACGACGCGTTTCGGCACTGTCGGGTCTGGCTGCTGTTATCGAGAATTTCGACCAGCGGCTGGATCGTCGCCGTGTCGGCTCCTTTCAGTTCGGAGACAACCGTATCGCGGATCTGGTGGCTCTGTTGGGTGGGGGCGTTCGAGAGCAGTTCGATAATCGAAAACACCGCCGCGCTGCGGACCGCCGAGCTCTCGTCGTTGAGCGCGTCGGTCAGCGGCTGGACCGCCCTGACGGAGCCGGCCTCGCCGAGCGACGACGCCGCGATCCGGCGGATCGACGTGTTCGGATCGTCCAGCATATCCAGCAGTGCGGCAAGCGCCTGGTCGGTCCCGATCGAGGCCAGCGCGACCGCCGCCTCCCGGCGGACATCACCGCGGGGGTCGGACAGTTTCTCGATCAGGGCGGGGACGGCTTTCGGGTGGTCGAGCTGGGACAACGCCGCAGCCGCCCGGACCCGGACGTTCGGGTTCTCGTCGTCGAGTGCCTCAACCAGTTTCGGCACCGCCGACGGCTCGCCGAGCTGTCCCAGCGCGCTGGCGGCGGCCATCCGGAGTTCGGGCACCTCCGAGCCCAGCGCGTTGGCGAACTTCTTGGCGGTCGCCCAGTCGGCACCCTCGTCGACTTTCGAACCCGTGATTTTGACTAGCAGCTGCTCGACGGCCTCCGAGCCGATCTCATCAAGCCCCTCGACGGCTGCGGCCCGAACGTCCTCGTTGTCGTCGGTGACCGACGCCGAAACGAGTGATTCGACCGTTTCGTTGTCGGAGCTGTCGGCGGTCTGGCCGAGCAGTTTCGCGGCCCGAGCGCGGACGGCAGGGCTGTCGCTTTCCAGCAACAGCTCCCGCATCCCCTCGACATCACCGTCCCGAGCGAGATGATACAGAGACATACCCTAGGTACGCTCCGGCGTATACTTGTAAATTCGGCACCGCTTGTTTACCGGCTCGAACTGATCGCGGATCTCCTGGGGGACGGTTTCTGTCATCCCGACAACCAGATAGCCGCCCGGTTTCAGCGAGTCGGTCAGCGTCTCGAAAACGGGAATCTTGTACTCGCTGTCGATGTAGATCAACAGGTTCCGACAGAAAATCAGATCGAAGTTCCGTTTCGAGCCGTCCTGAACCAGATCGTGTCGCTCGAAGGAGATCTCGCGTCTGATCTCGCGTTTGACCGTGAACGTGTTGTCCTCGACGTCGACGTACTTCTCGGGGTCGTCCAGAAGGCTGAGTTCGTCGCCGATGTCGGTGGTTCGGGTCGTCTCGTAGACGCCCTCGCGGGCGTTTTCGAGTGCCTCGTCGCTGATGTCCGTCCCGAGCACCGAGAGCCGCGAGTCGTCTATCTTGCGGTCGTCCATTGCGAGCATGTAGAGCGAATACGGCTCGCGGCCGTCCGCACAGGGCGCGCTCCAGGCTTTGACCGACCGATGCTCGCTTGTGAGTTCCTGCAGAACCTCCCGGAGTGCCTCCCACATCTTGCCGTTGCGGAAGAAGTTGGTGACGTTGATCGTCAGCGAGTCCATCAACGCCTCCTTTTCGTCCGGATCGTCTTTGAGTACGGACAGATAGTCGTCGTACTCTTCGACGTCCTGCCGGCGCATGCGCGCGCTGATCCGGCGGTTGAGATACGCCTCGTTGTAGTATTCGGGCTCGAAGTCGACTTCGTCCTGGATGTGCCGGACGACTCGCATGAAGCCCTCCGTGTCCATATCGGTCATAGTGTCACCACGTCAAGCACCGCAACCACGTCTCCGTCACCCAGTACCGCCGTCCCGCTGAGACCCGGAATCCCACTTAAGACCCCTTCGAGCGGTTTGACGACGACCTCCTCTTGGTCGATCACCTGATCGCAGTGCAGCGCGACTTTCCGCTTTTCGTCCCGGATGCGCAACAGCATCCCGTCGCCGTTGACCGCACTCGGCTCGTCGAGGACGTCGCTGAGCCGCAAGACGGGATAGATGTCGTCGTCGTGTTTGATGATCTCCTTGTTGTTCGTCTCGCTGATCGCTTTGGCGCGAGTGACCTCGGCGATGTTTTTGACGGGAATGCCGTACTCGGTGCCGCCGACCTCGACGAACATCACCTTCACAATCGCCACTGTCACCGGTAGGCGGAGCCTAACGACGGTTCCTTCGCCGAGTTCGCTGTCGACGCTTACCGTGCCGTCGAGCTGTTTGACCGTGTTGTGGACGACGTCCATGCCGACACCGCGGCCACTGACGTCGGTCACCTCCTCGGCGGTCGAAAAGCCGGGATGGAAGATCAGCTCGTAGATCTCCGAGTCGTCCATCAGCTCCAGTTCCTCTTTGGTTTTGACACCCTTCTCGATGGCCTTGTCCTTGAGCACCTCTTTGTCGAGACCCGCACCGTCATCAGCGACCTCGATGGTGACATGGTCGCGTTCGCGGGTGGCGGTCAGCGACACCGAGCCGGTGGGTGCTTTGCCTGCCTCCTCACGTTCTTCGGGCGGCTCGACCCCGTGGTCGACCGCGTTGCGCAGAATGTGGATTAGGGGGTCCCTAATCTCGGTGAGGATCGTCCGGTCGAGCTCAATGTCGGAGCCTGAGACACTGAAGTTGACCTTTTTGCCTGTTTCGCGGGCAACGTCCCGAACGAGTCGGGGGAAGGTGTCGACGACCTTTGAGAGGGGAATCAGCCGCATATCCATCGCCGTGTTCTGGAGGTTGGCGGTGATCTTGTCGAGCTCGTCGAGGTTGTCCGAATCCATCCCCGCTGCTTCCATCTCCCGGCGGAGCTTGATCCGGCTCGTCACCAGCTGTTCGACCAAGCTGTACAGCTCGTCGAGCTGGTCGACGTCGACTCGAACGGAGGCGATGTTTGTGCCGTCCTTTTTCGAGCGTTTGGGTGCCGACCGACCGCCCGAACTGCTCGAACTACTCGAACTGCTCGAACTGCTCGAATCGCTGTCGTCCGTCTCTGCGGCCTCGGTGTCGCTGTCGTCGCTGTCGTCGCTCGCCGGCTGGTCGACGTCGAGTTCGGCCGCCTCGCTGGCGGTCATCGGCTCGTCGACGAGCGGCGTGATCGGCGTGACGTCGACGGATTCGACCTTACTCAGCGAGCTGAGCCCGTCGTTGATCGCCTCGTGTGAGGAGTCGATCAGATACAGATCGAACGTTTCGTCGAACTCGCCGTTTTCGACGTCCTCGCGGTCAGGGTCGGTAACGAACGTGTCGTAGGCGTCGTCGAGCGCCTGCAGGACGAAAATCGCGTCGACGCCTTTCATCGCCGAATCGCCGAGGCCGACCGCCGCCTGAAAGACCGCATGGCCGGTGTCGAGTTCGTAGTCGGTCAGCTCGTCGGGCAGCTCGATGTCTTCGACGTCGTCTTCTAACTCGCCGTCGTCATCGCTGTCGTCGTCTGCGTCGGCGGCGTCCGCGGATGCCGCGCTGTCGCTGGCATTGTCCGAACTGCCGGCATCGCCGCCCGAGCTGTCGGCTCCGGGAACCTCGCCGGTCTCGATCAGCTCGCGCATGTCGGCCTCGACATCGGAGGCGTTGAGATCGGTATCGCCAGTCTCGGCGATGTCGTCGACCATCGCGCTCAGATAGTCGACGCCGTCGAACAGCAGATCCATCAGCTCGGGGGTGATCTCGATCTCGCCGGCTCTGACCTCGTCCAGGAGGTCTTCGAGTTCGTGGGCCAGGTCGCTGACCGAGTCGTACCCCATCGCCGCGCCGTTGCCTTTCAGCGTGTGGGCGGTCCGGAAGATCTGGTCCATCGCCTCGGCATCGGATGGATCCGATTCGAGGGCAAGCAGTGCGTTGTTGAGTTCGGTGATGCCTTCCTCGCTTTCGGCGACGAAGGCTTTGCGGTGTTCTTCGCTCATTGTGCTAGCTCCCGTATCGTTGTTGCAACGTCGTCGAGATCACAGACGGAGTCGATACAGCCGGCTTCGACCGCGCGTTTCGGCATGCCATAAATCACACACGTCTCCTCGCTTTGGGCGATTGTCGTCCCGCCAGCGTCCTGGATCGCACAGATGCCGTCGGCCCCGTCAGCACCCATCCCCGTCAGGATCACGCCGGTGAGTGGGTCAGTAATCGTCTCGGCGGCGGCCGACATCGTCACGTTGACCGCCGGCATCGTCGAGTGACCCAGATCGTCTTCGATATGGGCCACCCGAATTCGCCCGTTGCGGTAGCCCGTGATGTCGAGATGGGTGCCGCCTTTGGCGACGAGTGCGTCGCCCGCGCCGATCCGCGCGCCGTCGGTCGACTCCCGAACGTCGTACTTGCTTGTCGCGCCGTCGAGGCGGTCGGCGAACCGCGAGGTAAACGCCTCCGGCATATGCTGGACGACGATCACCCGGCAGTCGCCGCCGGGCAGCTCGCTGATAACCTGCTCGACCGCGTTCGGTCCGCCAGTCGACGAACCGATAATGACCGTTCTGGTGTCGTCGAACCCCGCAGTGGTCGGTTGTGGGGTCGCAGCAGTGGGTGAGCCAGCCGTTGCCGCCGTCGCCGACGGGGATTCGGCCCGGTTGGCCCGACTGATGTCGGCCTCGGCGACCGTCCGGATCGTCTCGACGAGCTGGTCGCCCAGCCGTGAGACCTCCATCGAGACCTCGCCGCCCGGCTTCGCAAAGAAGTCGACCGCGCCCTTTTCGAGCGCTTCGAAAGTGACTTCCGCGTCGTCGTCGGTGTAGGCACTCAGCATGAGCACCGGGGTTGGGTTTTCGGCCATCACGCGCTCGACGGCCTCGATGCCGTTCATCTTCGGCATTTCGAGATCCATCGTCACCACGTCCGGTTGGGTGTCGGCGATCACCTCAAGGGCCTCGCGGCCGTCTTTGGCCTCGCCGACGACCGGGATTCCGGCCTCGTCGAGCAGATCGGTGATCAACCCACGCATGAACCGCGAGTCGTCGACGACGACCGTCCGCGGGTTATGCATCACCACCACCACACAGACCGTCCACAGAGAGGCCACTCCCCGACCGCCGCTCGGTTCGCGCTGGCATACTCCACATTATAAGCGAATACAAAAACGCCGAGAATAAAGCCACCGACTCAAAAATCAGGGCTGATAATTTATTGGACAGAGTTAACTATCGACCGTCGACAGGGACACGTATGGCAGAGAGCGAGACGACGTCCACAGCCGACGAAAGCAGCAGACGCGGTGAGGTAACACAGGTCCTTGAGTTCGGGCTGGGCGACGAGACGTACTGTCTGGATATCGACGTGATCGACGAGATCGTCGACGCCGGACAGCTCACCCGCATCCCGAACTCGCCGCCACACGTCGAAGGCGTGATGGACCTCCGTGGCCGGACGACATCGATTATCAACCCGAAAACCGTGTTCAGTATCGACACCGACGGCGAGCGCAACCGGATTATCGTCTTCGATCCCGACGCGATCGGCGATCAGGGCACCATCGGCTGGATCGTCGACGAAGTCTACCAAGTGACAGACATCACGCCCGACGACGTGGACGAGACGACAACTGCCAACGACGAAAACGTCCACGGAATTGTCAAAGGCGAAAACAAGTTCGTCGTCTGGGTCGACCCGGATATCGTCAGCGAGTAGCTGGCTGACCGCTCAGGTGGGGTTTCGTCTCTCTTTTCGCTGTTCGCAACCAGTTCTCAGTACTGAGAACTGCATACGAATGCTTATTTAGAAATACGACACGAGTGTTCTCATGCGCGTCTCAAGCGGCGTCGATGGCTTCGATCAGCTTATCGACGGCGGGTTCCCGTCTAACCGACTCTATGTGCTCAGTGGCCCTCCAGGCAGTGGGAAAACGACCTTCTCGGCGCAGTTCATGGCTGCGGGAGCAGCCGAGGACGAAACCAGTCTGTACGTCAGCATGCACGAGACGCGAGACGGTATCATCGCTGATATGGCCGATTTCAACTTCGGGTTCAAAGAGGCAATCGAGTCCGATTCGATTACGTTCCTGGATGCCCTCTCGTCGGAGGGTCGACGCTTCTTCGGTGGCCCTGGCGAGAAGATGGACCGGACAAACGTCACCAACCGACTGGCAGGCTTTATCAACAGTCGGGATATCGACCGCGTCGTCATCGATTCGACGATGCTGCTGCGGTATCTGTTCGACGATAGCGATACGACGCTGATGCGGTTTCTGACCGCGATCAAACGCACCTCGGCGACGACGATGCTGATCTCGGAGATGACCGATCCCTCGGCGTACGCCGACGAACACTATCTGGCCCACGGTGTGGTCTTTTTCCACAACTATCTCGAAGACGACGGGATGCGCCGCGGCATTCAGGTAATCAAGATGCGTGGCACCGACACCGACACCGAGATTCATACGCTCTCGTTTACCAGCAACGGGCTCGAAATAACCGCAGGGAAACCGGTGAGCTAGGCGTGTACGACTCGACATACTCCGACGACTGGACCGAGCTCACCCGCGATGAGGCCGTCGAGCGGGCCTACGCGCTCGGTGTGGCCGCAGCCTGTGGCCACGACAACCGCGAGGAGTACGAGTCGATCAAAGCCGCCGCTGCCAGCAACTACGACGGAAGCCTCATCGAGCTGTCGTTCGATCAGGGCAGATCGGACGCGCTCGAACTGGAGGCCTCCGGCAGCGACCCCCAAGAAGTCTGGAACGAACTTATCGAGACGACGACGATCATCCCTTCAGGCAGTGACAGTCCGCTGCCGGGGCTGCTTGAGTCTGCCGAGCTGTTGGAACGCTTCCAGCAGCTTGAGGGACCTCCAGCGACGCTGAACAAACCGTCGTTTTTATCCAGAGAGGGAGCGGATAATGAGTAACAAGCCCCTCCACCCACGTCGACGAATCGCCCCCCGAGTGACTACATCGTTCGTATATCGTGACCCAACAGCGACATCGTGAGAAACCCACACAACCAATGTCAGTAGAGGAACTCCCCATGGCGCCGACGCTCACCGATGCGGAGAGCGTCGTCATTGCTGGCCCACCCATGAGCGGGAAGTATGAACTCATGCACCGAATCTTCGGTGCCGCCGGCGACAGAGCCATCGTGCTCTCGACGGGCCACGACGCCGAGCGCGTCCGCGAAGATTACACCGACATCACCGGCCACGACCCCGAGACGGTCGGCATCGTCGACTGTGTCACCCGCGAGGAGGGCCGTGACGTCAAGGATACCGACCTCACCAAGTATGCCTCCTCACCGAAGAACCTCACCGAACTCGGCGTGAAGTTCACCGAGCTGGCCGAAGCCTTCGAGGCCTCCCCCGAGACGACCGTCGGCATCCACTCGCTGTCCCAGCTGCTGATGTACTGGGAGGCCGACCGCATCTACCAGTTCGTCCGCGTGCTGCTCGGTCGGACTCGCAACCAGGAGTGGCTCACCGTCGCAGTCATCAACTCGACGATGCACGACGAGCGCACCCTGCATACCCTGTTGGATCCGTTCGATACCGTGATCGACACCCGCACGACCGACGAGGGCTGGGAGATGCGCCTGCGGGATCGCAGCTCGTCGCCAACGCCGTGGCAAGGGTTTTGAGTCAGGTCGACCGTCGTTTCGACCGGGGTTGGCCATCGTAGCGATCCGACTTCGTAACCAACGTTGATGAATCACGCTCAGTGAATACCAACACGATTAGGAAGGGTGCTTTTGTCCGATGGGCGTCTACACTGTATCGAGGTGCCGGGGACAGCCGACACCGACCACGGAGTCCCCCGCTGTGGTCGGTGAGGCTGTCAGTCCCCCACCCGGTGCTGTGCGGTTGCTGGTATCTGCCGGCAGGGTCCCCCGCCTGCGGGCGTTTTTCATACCTACGTACTGAGGCTGAGTGATCACACTACCAGCGTCGACCGCAGCCGAGCCGTCGCAGCCCGATGGATCGGCCCGCTTTTTACCACGCTGGTCGACGGGCCAGTATGGTCGAGTTCGATCCCGCGCAGTTCGAAGACAAGTATGCAAACTACTTCCCGCAGCTTCAGCGCGCGTACAAAAACGCCTTTAATACGATGAACGATGCTCACGACTCGACGCTGATCCACGCCATCGACCAGCAGGTGCTCAACGAGAGCGAGCCGTTTTACAACGAGGATCGAAAGGGGTTCGATATCGAACTTCCCGACGAGCCCTACAGCCGGCTGGAGGGAGTTGTGGTCGACCGCGAGACGTTCGAGGACGTCCTCGAAGAGTACGTCGCAGAGATCGACAGCCAGCTCCAGCGGACGTTTCGGCTTGAGGAGTGAGCGTCGGCCTGAACCAAAGGCCTAAGCCAGTCGCAATCCAACAAAAAAGCATGAGTACGGATTCAGCAGCCTCGGACAGCGATCTCAAAGACCGCGTGGTGAACTTCCTGCGCCGGAACTTCCCGCAGATCCAGATGCACGGCGGCAACGCCGCCATCGAGTATCTCGACGAGGAAAGCGGTGAAGTCCACATCCAGCTCGGCGGTGCCTGTTCGGGCTGTGGCATCTCGCCGATGACGATTCAGGCGATCAAAACCCGGATGGTCAAAGAGATCCCCGAGATCAACGAAGTCCAGGCCAACACCGGCCAGACGGGCGCGCCGGATATGGGCGAAACAGAGGGGATGAGTCCCTCGTTCCCCGGTGAATCGAGCGACGACAGCAGCGACGAAGGCCCACAGGCTCCCTTCTAACCAGCGAAAGCCGAAACGCTTAGGTTAGCGACGTACTGTACTCCGGATATGAGCTCAGGTGGCGGCTCCGGCGGACTAATGTCGAGTGCCGGGTTGGTCCGGTATTTCGACGCCGAGGACCGTAATGCAATCACGATCAACCCGAAAACCGTTATCGCCTTCTGTCTGCTGTTCGGTATTTTCATCCAGCTGCTGTCGCTGACGCTCGGCTGATCGGGCGAACGCGGTCTTTTTGTTTACCGACCTGCTGGTAGTCGTATGCATGCTGGCGTTATCGCCGTCCAGGGCGATGTGAGCGAACACGCCGAGGCAGTCCGCCGGGCAGCCGAAACCCACGACGTCGACTGTGAGGTGTCGGAGATCCGAACAAGTGGCACCGTCCCCGACTGTGATGTTTTGTTGCTTCCGGGCGGCGAATCAACCACGATCTCCCGACTGCTCGCCGACGAAGGAATCGATACCGAAATCAGGGCCCACGTCGAGGCCGGCAACCCACTGCTGGCGACCTGTGCCGGGTTGATCGTCGCCTCGACGGATGCCAACGACAACCGCGTCCAGACGCTGGGCGTGCTGGACGCGACGGTCGACCGCAACGCCTTCGGCCGCCAGGTCGACAGCTTCGAGGCCCCGCTCGACATTGCTGGGCTCGACGAGCCGTTTCCGGCCGTCTTCATCCGCGCGCCGGTGATCGAGACGGTCGGCGAAGATGTCGAAACACTGGCCGACTGGGAGGGTGATCCGGTCGCCGTCCGGCAGGGACCGGTTGTGGCGACCTCGTTTCACCCCGAACTGACCGTCGACAGCCGGCTTCACCAACTGGCGTTTTTCGCCGACGAGCCAACAGCCAAAGCCTCGGAGCCACAGCAGTGACGACAATGGACGACGAAACCGCAGCAGTCCTCGACGAACTGTTTGCGACAATCAAACAGCGACAACAGGAGCTGCCGGAAGACTCCTATACAGCGTCGCTGTTTACCCACGAGAAAGGCGAAAACGAAGTGTTGGAGAAGTTGGGCGAAGAGTCGACCGAACTGATTCTGGCGGCCAAAGACGACGATCTGGATGAACTGCAGTACGAGTCGGCCGACTTCGTCTACCACCTGCTCGTGTTATTCGCGATGAAGGGGCTGGATGTCGACGATCTGCGTGACGAACTCGAAGCGCGATTTTAACCAGCGAGCCGATTGCTGTCGCCGACGCCCTTTTCAAACGGCTGGTCCAATTTCCGGTAATGAAGGCCGTAACCCTGGGTCCGGCCGGGACCTACTCACACCGTGCTGCCAGTGCCGTCGCCGACGAGGTGTCGTTCCGCGAATCAGTGACCGCGATTATCGAGGCTGTCGCCGACGGAAGCTTCCAGCGAGGCGTCGTCCCCATCGAAAACAGTATCGAGGGCAGCGTCACCGAGACGCTCGACGCGCTGGCCGACCGCGATGTCGCCGTTGTTAGTGAGATTATAACGCCGATTAGACACGGCCTACTCGCCCAGGGCGAGTCGTTCGAGACGGTCGCCAGCCACTCGCAGGCCCTCGCGCAGTGTCGGAGCTATCTGGAGACGAACTACCCCGATGTCGGCCAGGAGGCCGTCGCCAGCACCGCCCGCGGCGTCGAGCGCGCCCGCGAAGATCCAACAGTCGCCGCAATCGGCCACCCGGCAAACGCGACCAACGGCACCGATCTTCAGGTGCTCGCCGAAGATATCCAGGATCAGGACTCGAACGCCACGCGGTTTTTCCTGCTCGCGCCGGTCGAGGAACGCTCCGACGCGGGCGGCAAAACCACGCTCGTCGTCTATCCGAACGTCAACTACCCCGGCCTGCTGCTCGAACTCCTCGAAGCGTTCGCCGACCGCAACATCAACCTCTCGCGGGTCGAATCCCGCCCCAGCGGCAACCGACTTGGGGATTATCTGTTCCATTTCGATCTCGAAGCCGGTCTGTACGAAAGCCGACTGGCGGAGGCTATCGAGGAGATCGACGGCATCGTTGAGGACGGTTGGGTTCGGAATCTCGGCTCGTACGACACGAAACACGTGCTGTACTGAGCGGTCGACCCTCCTGTTGGGCAAGGGGCAACAATATTCTTGTCGATGAAACCCCTAACTACGGGTATGGCTGGACGACCCAACCCGTTCCGCGAACTCGACGAACTGATCGAACGAATGAACCGGCAGTTCGGCGAGCTAAGCCGAACGTTCGAGACCGAATCTGTGCTGTCGGCGGTCTCGGCGGACGTCGCTGACCACGGCGACGAACTGGTGGTCTCGGTCGACCTGCCCGGATACGATCAAGACGACATCGACCTGCGGGTCGACCGCGAGACAGTGACAATCAGCGCGGAGTACGAGGCCGAGGAAGCCGACGAATCCGCCCAGTTCCACCGCCAGGAACGCCGCCGCGAATCGGTGCGACGACAGATCGCCCTCCCCGATGAGGTCCAGGCCCAAGACGCCACCGCGACGTACAACAACGGTGTGCTGACCGTCACGCTCCCGAAACTCGATCCGGAGTCGACCAGCGGCTACCAGATCGACGTCGAATAACTCACGACCGCGTTTCCTGAGACGCCACAAACACTCTTCTAACAGCCGCAGACGGCGATATGCTATCACAGCTACTGCTGTGTTTAATACCTCAGCAGTCGTATGTGTTGGGTGGTGAAAGACAGAATGATGCGACGATACACACCGTTCGACGAGTTCGATAGCTTCTTCGACCGCATGGGCCGCGGCCTGGAGTCGGCGGGCACACAGAACCAGCTGGCCGTCGACGTGGCCGACGACGAGGACGAATACACGCTGACAGCCGATCTGCCGGGGTTCGACCGCGAGGATATCGAGCTCACGGTGGCTGATTCGATGGTGACGATCACGGCCGAACACACCCACGATCAGGGTGAGACGGACGACGATGGCGCGTACATCCACCGCGAACGCCGGACGGCGTCGGTCCAGCGGCGGGTTCGGCTCCCCGAAGCCGTCGACGAGGAGGCTGCGAGCGCGACGTACCACAACGGCGTGCTCAGCGTCAGGCTCCCCAAACAGTCGACAGTTGCCATCGAGGACGGTCGACGGATCGACATCGAGTGATCGCCACCCACCACACTCCCGGATTCTGCTTATAAGTAGTCGGCGACTACCGAAAAGAGGGTTTCATCAAGATACAAGGCGGATACCCCGAGGCTTGACCTCGGGGGGAAGCCGACAATACACTCCACTAACCACGCTCGATAGCAATGCCAACTCGCCACACCCAATATAGGTTTAAGTATCTCTAACTAAACTAATGAAGTATGGAGGTTGTTCGGAACATCCAAGCCAAACTCGACGTTTCCGAGGACGATCACGAACTCCTTGATGAGACGTTCGAGCAGTTCCGACAGGCGGCTCAATACGTCGCTGACCACGGATGGGACGACAACCCCTACAATATCACGGATACAAAGAATACACTCCACGACGAGACGTACTCTGATGTCCGTGACGAACTCTCTCTACAATCCAGCCTCGTCCAAAGTGCCCGAAACATCGCGGCCACAGCACTCGGCAACTGTAAAGACCGAATCATCGAAGACGGTGAAAAAGCCAGCAAACCCGAGTTCAAAGGCACAGTCGTTGTCTACAACGGTCGAACCATCACGTACAACGACGACCACGTATCCCTCGCCACAACCGATGAACGTGTGACCGCAGAATACGTCACACCCGTCAATGACGAGGGAACGCCGTTCGAAGACTACTGGACTGATGAATGGGAGAAAGCCGAAGCAACGCTCCACAAACGCGATGGCACGTACTACCTCCACGTCGCCGTGAAGAAAGAAGTCGAACCCTCTTGCGACGAAGAATCCGAGAACGGAGTGGTTCTCGGTGTCGATCTCAACGTGGATGGCTACCTCGCTGTCACATCAACAGGAGCGTTCCTTGGCAATGCAGACTACCTTAATCAAAAACGCGACGAGTATGAACGTCGTCGCGGCAACCTGCAACAGATAGGCACTCGGTCGGCCCACCTCACGATAAAGTCGATTGGGTCGCGGTTCGCCCGATGGAGTGCCGACTACCTCCATAGGGTATCAAAATCACTTGTTCAAGAAGCTGTTGAGAACAATTGTACAGCAATAGCGTTCGAGAACCTGAAACACATCCGCAAACGCATCTCGAACGCCTCAAGGTTCCAACAGTGGGCTTTCCGTGAACTGCAACGTCATGTCGAATACAAGGCCGAAGAATACGGAATCGACGTGGATGACGTTTCACCCGCCTACACCTCTCAGCAATGCAGTCACGGCGAGTGTGGATTCACTCACGAGGACAACCGCGACGGTGACGAGTTTGAGTGTCTGAAATGCGGAAAGCAGTTACATGCCGATTATAACGCCGCCCGAAACGTCGGGTTGCGCCTTGTTCAGCACTGGCTCAAGTCTGGTGCTGAACGAGCCACCAGTCAACTGGCTCTCAAGTCAGGGACAGTGAACGCGAATGGTCGGTTTCGACCTACTGCGTTACGCAGTTAGAGCGGGAGTCCACTGACAAGCCTCGGGGCTTGACCCCGAGGCAGTTGACGCGTGGCTGAGCCCACCGACCGGCGATAGATGCTATTTTAGGTTCGACACACAGAGACACCCGTATGGATTACAACCCGCAGGAACTCGAAGCCGACTGGCGGGAGCGGTGGGACACGGAGGGCAGATACGAGCCCGAACCCACCACAACTGCCGACCCCGACGACGAGGAGACGACGTTTATCACGGTGCCGTACCCCTACCCCAGCGGCGGGATGCATATCGGCCACGCCCGGACGTACACCGTCCCAGACGTGTACGCCCGGTACCGTCGACAGCAGGGCGACGACGTGCTGTTTCCGATGGCCTGGCACGTCACCGGGACGCCGATTATCGGCGCGGTCGAACGCCTCGAAAAGCGCGAGGAAAAACAGCTCTCGGTTCTTCAGGACACCTACAACGTGTCGGACGACGTCCTCTCAGAGCTTGAAACCCCCATGGGGTATGCCCGGCATTTCATCGAGGAACACTACAAAACGGGCATGCAGTCGCTCGGCCTCTCAGTTGATTGGCGACGGGAGTTTACGACCAACGACGACCGCTATTCCAAATTCATTACCTGGCAGTACGAAACCCTGCGCGAAAAGGGTCGACTCGAAAAAGGCCTCCACCCAGTCAAATACTGTACCGAACAGGAAAACCCCGTCACGACCCACGATCTGCTCGAAGGCGAAGACGTCGAGTATCAGGAGTACACGCTCGTTAAATTCACCCAGGCTGGCGACGACAGCGCGGACAGCGACACTGTCATCCCGATGGCAACGCTCCGTCCCGAAACCGTCCGTGGGGTGACCAACGCCTACATCAACCCCGAGGCGACCTACGTTGAGGCAACGGTCGACGGCGAAGAGTGGATCATTTCGGTCGAGGCGGCCGAAAAGCTCGAACTCCAGGATCACGCCGTCGAGATCGACCGCGAGTTCGCAGGCGAGGAGTTCGTCGGCGAACGCGTCACCAACCCCGTCACTGGCGACGAAGTCCTCGCGTTGCCCGCGACGTTCGTCGACAGCGACAGCGCGACCGGCGTCGTGATGTCGGTGCCGGCCCACAGCCCCGACGACTATCTCGCCTTGCAGGAGGCCAAAGCCGACACCGCGCGTCTCGAATCCTACGGGATCGATCCCGACGAGGTCGAGGCCATCGAACCGGTCCCGATTTTGGATGTCGACGGCTACGGCGAGATTCCCGCCAAAGACGCCGTCGAATCCGCCGGAATCACCGACAGCAACGATCCGGATCTGAAGGAGGTCACCCAGGACGTCTACAACGCGGAGTTCCACACGGGTCGACTCCACGACGAGTACGGCGAGTACGCTGGCGAGCTAATCGAAGACGTCCGCGACGAGTTAGCCGCCGCCTACCGCAAGGAGGGCGCGTTCGGCGCGATGTACGACTTCCCAGAGCCAGTGATTTCGCGGGCCGGCGGGAAAGTAGTCGTCGCCTACCAGGACACCTGGTTCCTCACGTACAACGACGACGACTGGAAACAGCTGGCCAAACAGGCCGTCGACCAGATGGACACCACCCCCGAAAACACCCGTGGGGAGTACGACCACACTATCGACTGGCTCAACGAGTGGCCCTGTATCCGCAACTACGGGCTGGGGACTCGGCTGCCGTGGGACGACAGCTTCGTGATCGAGCCGCTGAGCGATTCGACGATCTACATGTCGTACTACACCATCGCCCACCGGCTCGAGGAGATTCCCGTCGAGGACCTCGACGGTGACTTCTTCGACGCGCTGTTTTACGGCGCGGATGCAGTGGAGGGCGAGGTCGACGAGCGCGCACTCGATCTCCGCGAGGAGTGGCAGTACTGGTACCCAGTCTCCCAGCGGTTTTCGGCCAACGACCTCATCTCGAACCACCTCACCTTCTTTTTGTTCCACCACGCCGAGCTGTTCGACGAGGCCCAGTGGCCAGAGGGGATCACGATCATGGGGATGGGCCTGCTGGAGGGCGAAAAGATGTCCTCCTCGAAAGGCCACGTCGTGCTGCCCGACAGCGCGGTCAGCGAGTACGGAGCCGACACGGTTCGGTTTTTCCTGCTCAACTCCGCCGAACCGTGGCAGGATTTCGACTGGCGCGCCGACCAGGTCGAGGGCGTCGAAAAGCAGTTACGGCGCTTTTGGAACCGTGCCCAGCAGTTGATCGACGGCGACGACCCCGATGTCGACTCCGAGGCTCTCGAACATATCGACCGCTGGCTGCTGTCGAAACTGCAGTCGACAATCGACGAGGTAACCCGTGCACTCGACAACGCCGAGACGAGAACGGCCTCCCAGGCCGCCTTCTATGGGTTCGACGAACACCTCAAATGGTATCGTCGACGCGCCGACCTCGACCGTCCCGGCGCGCAGTGGACACTCCGGCACGTGCTGGAAACCCGGCTCCGCCTGCTGGCTCCGTTCGTCCCGTTCATGGCGAACGAACTCCACGAGCAGTTGACCGGGACGCCGGCCGAGGACGCACCGTGGCCCGAGGTCGACAGCGAGTGGGAGTCGGCCCGAACCGAGACCGAAGAGCGACAGATCGAGCGGCTGACTGACGACATCCAGGACATCCTCACGGTCACCGAACAGGACCCCGAGACGATCCGGGTGTACGTTGCGGCCGACTGGAAGCAGTCGGTGTTCGAGACGGTCCGAGAGACAGGCACCAACGTCGGCCAGGTCATGAGCGAAGTTATGCAGGACCCTGATCTCCGCGAGCGCGGCAACGAGGTCAACCAGCTCGTCCAGGATCTCGTCGAACTGGTCCGAAGTCTCGACGACGAGACACTGGCCGTGATGGATGCGGTCGACGAGGTTTCGACCTACGAAACGGCCGTCGCGTTCCTCGAACGGGAGTACGACGCCACAGTCGAGATCTACGCCGAGGACAGCGACGAGATCGTCGACCCGGAGGGACGTGCCTCGAAAGCGGTTCCGTTCCGGCCGGCGATCCACATCGAGTAATCAGTCTGCCAATCCGAGCAGATCGAACGGTGTTCCGTTATCGGTGGCGTCGGCCTGGCTGTAAACGACGTGGGCTGCTGCGACGTCCTGGATCGCCAGCCCGGTCGAATCGAACACCGAGATGCCGTCGTCGACGGTCCGGCCCGCCTTTTCGCCAACCACGATCTCGCCCAGCGAGCCGTAGATGTCGCCGTCCGTGAGAACGCCCTCGCTGTAGGGGACGTTGATCTCACCGGAGTGTGTGGTCTGTTCGTAGTCGTCGATGACGAGTGTGGCATCAAGTAGAATCTCGTCGGCGAGTTCGTGTTTGCCAGCCGCGTCAGCTCCGATGGCGTTGATATGAGTGTGTTCGCCAACGTCGCTCCGCTCGACGATCGGCGATTCGACCGGCGTGACGGTCGACAGCACGTCACAGCCAGCAGCCTCCGCAACCGAGCCGGCCCGAATTTCGAATCGGTCCTCGAACTGATCGATGAACGCAGCGGCGCGTTCGGCGTCGACATCCGAGATGACGACCTCCTCGATTGGCCGGATTGCGGCGATAGCCGCAAGCTGGGTGTAGGACTGGACGCCAGCGCCGACGATCCCGAGCGAGGAGGCATCGTCGACCGCCAGATGGTCGGTAGCGACGGCGGCGGCCGCACCCGTCCGGAGCATCGTCAGCTCACGACCATCCATAATCGCCAGCGGAAAGGCGGTTTTCGGATCCGAGTAGATCATCGTCCCGAGGACAGTCGGTAGTCCGTACTCCTCGTTGTTGTCGGTGTGGACGTTGACCCATTTGACGCCCGCGGCATCCCACCCCTCGTCGGTGTGTTCGGTAGAATCACTCCGGACGCGGAGATACGCCGGCATCGAGCGAAAATCGCCGTTGTACGCCGGGAGATCGATGTAGGATTTCGCCGGCATCTGGGCGTCACCGCGCTGATAGGCCCCAAACGCGTCTTCGAGAGCGGCAATGAGGTCGACCATCGGCGCGTTTGCCCGGACGTCGTCGCTGTCGAGCAGCAGTGTGTGCATACTGAGTGGTTCGAGAGCGTGATATTAACGCATTGGGGGCAGATGTCGAAGCCGTGGCTGCGTAGGTACAGTATACCGCGATGTAGGGAGTCGCTAACAGTAAAATCGGTTTCTTAATCAGTCGATTCGATGAGTCAGCAGGTGGTCGGTGACCTGACTTTCATCGTCTCGCGGGCGGCGACGCCGCCCGCTCGACATCGAGGCAGTTTGCCACTCGCCGGTGGCTCGTGTGTTCCTGCCTCGCTTACATCGCGCCGCCCATACCACCCATACCGCCCATACCGCCCATACCGCCGGGCGCGCCGCCCTCGTCGTCCTCTTTGTCGGTCGACAGATCACCGGCGGAGATGATGTCGTCGATCTTGAGCACGAGGTTGGCGGCCTCTGCGGCGGAGGCAATCGCCTGCTCTTTGGCGTGGGCTGGCTCGACGATGCCGGCCTCGTAGGTGTCTTCGACGTTGCCGCTGAAGGCGTTCAGGCCAGCGTGGGTGTCGCCGCTTTCGTGTTCGGCACGGAGGTCGACGAGCAGGTCGATCGAATCGAGTCCGGCGTTCTCGGCGAGCACGCGGGGGACGAGTTCGAGCGAGTCGGCAAACGCCTCGACAGCGAGCTGCTCGCGGCCCGAAACACTGTCAGCGTAATCACGGAGTCGGGAGGCGAGTTCGACCTCTGGGGCACCGCCGCCAGCGAGCACGCGGCCGTCCGAGACGGTCGTCGACACAACGTCGATGGCGTCGTTGATTCCCCGTTCGAGTTCGTCGACAACGTGGTCGGTCGAGCCGCGGAGCAGGAGGGTGACGCCGTGGACCTCGTCGCCGGTGCCCTCGACGTAGAACAGTTCGTCGTCTTCGTCGCGGTGGACCGAGCCCTCGCCGAGATCTGCGGCGGTCAGCGAGTCGAGATCGGAGACGACCGAGCCGCTGAGGACGTTTTTGAGGAACTTGATGTCGGATTTCTTGGTGCGGCGGATGGCGAGGATCCCCTCTTTGGCCAGATAGTGTTGGGCGAGGTCGTCGATGCCTTTCTGACAGAAGACGACGTCCGCACCGCTTTCGACGATCTGATCGACTTTCTGTTTGAGCTGGGCTTCCTCTTTGTCGAGGAACTTCTGGAGCTGGTCGGGCGTCTCGATCGAGACCTGAGTGTCTACGTCGGCCTCTTCGATCTCGATTGGCTCGTTCATCAGGAGCGTATCGGCCGACTCGAAGTCGGTCGGCATGTCGTCGTGGACCGGGTTCTTGTTGATGACCGCACCAACAAGGAGGTCCGACTCGCCGGCCGAGCGGCCGGTCTGGGTCTCGATTTTGACGTTTTCGAGGTCGACGACGTGGCTGCCGTCGTCGGCTTCGACGGTGACCTGCTGGACTGCGCGGACGACGAGATCGGCGAGCACGTCTTTTTCGAGCTCCGCGCCCTTGCCAGTCATCGAGGTTTCGGCGACCTTCCGGAGGAGTTCGTCGTCGTCAGGGTCGACGGGTTCGGCGATGGTGTCGACCTCTTCGCGGGCTTTCTCGCTGGCGAGGTGGAAGCCTTTGATGATCGCCGTTGGGTGGATCTCCTGTTCGAGGAGGTCTTCGGCGTTTTTGAGGAGTTCGCCGGCGATAGCGACCGCCGTGGTGGTGCCGTCGCCTGCTTCGTCTTCCTGGGTTTCGGCGACCTCGACGATCATCTCGGCGGTCGGGTTGTCGATATCCATCTCGGTGAGGATGGTGACGCCGTCGTTGGTGATGGTAACATCGCCCATCGAGTTGACGAGCATCTTGTCCATTCCTTTCGGGCCGAGTGTGGATCGGACGGCCTCGGCGACCGACCGAGCGGCCGAAATGTTGTACTGCTGGGCGTCCTTATCCTGGACGCGCTGGGAGTCTTCTCCGAGAATAATCATCGGCTGGCCTTGCTGCATGCGCTGACTCATGATTCACTCGGATGATTGTTTGTGATTCTATATAAATCTTTTGAACATGGGTGCATCTACAGCCGTACTCTCCGCGCAGTCGAAGCGCACAAAACACACCGACAGCGGCCGGGTTTTCTCAGTTCGTGTGGATAAATACCACACAACAAGACGGGCCGGATTGTCGTATGTACGACTGGTTTATATACCACTGGCAGGAGTCAGTCGAATCAGTCGACACCAGCAGCTCACGAGGCAAAAACGAGGAGAAACAGCTGTGGCGACTGCTCAGGTTTCGAGTTCGTCCGGATCAGTGAGGAACTCGCTGTCGACACCCTCAGGCTCCGGCGGCTGGTGGTCTTGACCCAGCAACTCGAGTTCACGGGCGTTGAGTTTCGATTCGAGCTGGGCGCGTTTGTTGCGGCCTTTCCGTTCGCGGCCTGATTTTGTGTCTGGCATTGTCAACCATGACAAGGACACACACAGATATGAATCTTTCCATGTCGACAACTGTTCGCATGGGGTGAGAAAGTCAGTGTCTCAAGAGGAGTGGTCGACGGTGGTAGTCACCGCTTACCGCCAGGAGAGAGGTTTGAACCTCGGTCGCTTCGCTCTCTGGTTCAAATCCTCTCAGAACCCGTTTCCGGATCAACAGGCGGCGCGATGAAACGCGCCGCTCGTGAGTGTTGATCCGAGAAAACGCCAGGAGAGGGATTCGAACCCCCGATCCCAAAGGGAACACGCTTTCCAGGCGTGCGCCTTACCGCTCGGCCATCCTGGCCCGTAGGGTCAGTAGCCTGCTTGCGATTTTAAGTCCTTCCCTTCGCGGCCAGATATGGCTCGGTGAAATACGAAATCAGGCCGACTGTCACGCCAACGAAGAGGCCAATCGAGAGCATCCCTACATAGCTCGTCGGCAGCGAGTCGACCACGATCAGATAGCCTTGGGCGAGGACGACAAACAGCATGCCACCGATGATCCCCCACAGGAGGCTGGATTTGGTCCGTCGTCTCACGGCTCCAGCGTGGCTACGGCTTCGATTTCGATGTCGACGCCCTTCGGTAACGCACCGGCCTCGACCGCGCTTCGGGCCGGCGGTTCGTCGTCGAAATACGTGCTGTAGGCCTCGTTCATCGCCTCGAAATCGTCGATATCTGCCAGAAACACCGTCGTCTTCAGCACCGCACTCTCGTCCAGTCCCTCGGAGTCGAGAATCGCCATCACGTTATCAAGGGCCTGTTCGGTCTGGGCGGCAATCGAGGCCGCATCGAGCAGCTCGCCGTCGGGCGTCAGCGGGATCTGGCCCGCCGTGTACAGCGTCGACCCATCAGTTGTCGCCTGGCTGTAGGCTCCAACGGCTGCCGGTGCGTCATCAGTCGAGATCGTCCGTTTCATATGATGCTGTTCGAGTCCAACGCCAAAACTGCATGGTCAGCCGACCACTCAAACGGGCTGAAAAACGGTTACCTACAGTGACGATCATGATGTACTATGGCAATCACAGAGACACAATCGACCTCGCAGTGTCGACGCTGTGGGTTCACGGCGGCCTCGGGTAGCGACGAGTGGAACGAGATTCGTGCGCCACCGTTCAACCGGATCACACAGTGTCCGGAGTGCGGCAGTACCGACGTGATAACCGGCCGGTAGTCACCGACTACTGTTATTTTTCGACTGTGACCTCGTAGCCTGCATCCCGGAGTTCGGCCAACAGCTCGGCGGCGTGCTGTGGGCCATGCGTTTCGAGTTCGATCTCGACTTCGGTGTCGCTCATGCCGATCTCGCGTGAGGTGCGTTCGTGGTGAATCGAGTAGATGTTGGCCTGCTGGTCGGCGATAATCCCGATCAGTCCCTGGAGCGCGCCGGGTTGATCTTTGAGCACGGTCGTGATCTTCAGATACCGACCCATCTGAACCAGTCCCCGCAGTATCACGGTCGTCAACACGTTCAGATCGATGTTCCCACCACACAGTGCGGGGACGATCACCTCACCCTCGCGGTAGTCGAACCGGTCTTCAAGCAGCGCGGCCAGCGCGACCGCGCCCGCGCCCTCGGTGAGGGTTTTGCTCCGCTCCAACAGGAGTGTCACCGCCAGCGCGATCTCCTCGTCGGAGACGGTGACGACCTCGTCGACCCGTTGTTGGATGATCTCGAACGGCTGTTTGCCGACCGACCGGGTCGCAATGCCGTCGGCGACGGTGTCGACGCTCTCACGGGCCTGGATCTCGCCGGACTCCAGCGACGCAGGAACGCTGGCCGCGCCCTCGGCTTGGACGCCGACGATTCGGACATCGGGTCGCTGGCGTTTGATCGCCGTCGCAATGCCGGCAATGAGTCCGCCGCCGCCGATGGGGACGACGACGGTCTCGACGTCCGGCTGTTGGTCGAGGATTTCGAGGCCGATCGTTCCCTGGCCGGCCATCACCGCCTCGTCGTCGAACGCATGAACGTAGGTACGACCCTCCTCGCGTTCGATCTCGTGGGCCCTCGTTTGGGCCTCCTCGTAGTCGACGCCGTCGAGGACGACCCGACCCCCGTACCGTCTGGTGGCTTTGACTTTCGAGATCGGCGCGTGTTTCGGCATGACAATAGTCGAGTCGACGCCCGCGCGTGTGGCCGCAAGCGCGACGCCTTGGGCGTGGTTGCCCGCACTGGCAGTGACGACGCCCGCCGCCCGTTCGGCCGCCGAGAGCGTGGCGATCCGGTTGACCGCCCCACGGATTTTGAACGCCCCCGTGCGCTGGAAGTTCTCCAGTTTGAGATAGACCTCGGCACCCGTCCGCTCGGAGAACGCATACGAATACTCCAGCGGCGTCACCCGGGCCACAGTCGAAACCCGGTCTGCGGCCGCCTGAATCGCGTCGAGTGAAAGCATACCAGCCTCTCGCCGGAGCGGCGGCTAAGGGGTTTCGGTGGTTTCAGAAGGGAATTGGGGAATGCACGCGTGTGACGTGCAACTGGAATAACGGACCGGGAGTATAAAAACATACGGCACGCGCGGTGAAAGTGAAAACCAGCAGACAGCGACGGGTCGACAGCCCGCGTCAGACGGTAGTCAGTCAGGAGTCATCTGCTATTGATTTCAATGTGGTTTGGGGCGAATCCGGACAGGGTTCGACTCGATATACTGTGTGACCTGGTGTTCGAGCGCGCCCGACGTCGGCCACGCAACCTCGTCCGCAACACCGAGTAGGCCTGGACTACCGACGTACAGCTCGGCGGTTTCGGCTGCAAACGGCGGATCTGTGGACTCGTCGACCGACAGCGGCACCGACACCCGACAGTACAGTCCCCGGTCGAGGCCTTCGTAGCCGTCGAGTGCGTCCAACTCGGACGTTGCGATGAGTCGACCGCTCGTCTGGCCGCCCGGAGCCAGCGTCGGATACCGTCCGTCGACGCGACGGAGTCCCTGACAGACAGCGGGTGGGCCGAACTGATAGCGGTCGACGACTGTCGAGAGACGCTCGCGGTCAGTGAGCGTGCCGTAGACGAACACAACCGGCATGCGTTGGTGTTCGGGCGACACGGAGAAAGTGGCTGTGGTCCGGTCGGCGTGTGAGCAGGCCGGTAGATGGGTTTTTGTTCGTTCGGCAAAGAGTCCCGACAAATGAAATCCCTCCGGGTTGTGGTTGTGGTGCTGGTGATCACAGCCATGCTGACTGTCGGTGTGGTCACGCTGTCAGCCGAGACGGCAAGCCACGGTCAGGCCGACGCCGACGAGTTCGAACCGTCGTACGCCAGCCAGCCGACTCAGCCGACCCAGTCAGTACAGACCGTCGAGGGAGGAGACGGCGGTGTGATTAACACGCTCGCGGTGCCGACAGACGACATCGAACGAAGCGATCTGCGCCGACAACACGCGGATCTCGGCCCTGCGGCAGGGTTTGATGCCGGCGTAACAACCGACCGACTCGTCACGCACGCGATAGTGGCCGAACTCGATGCCGCAGCAAACGACGACGAGCGGTTGGATCGGATCGATAGCGAACTCAGCGAACTCGAAACCGAGGTTATCGATCTCGAAGACGACCAACAGGAGACGATCCGGGAGTTCAGCGACGGGACGCTCGAACCACGAGAACTGGTCGAATCGCTGGCGACGATCCACCTCAAAGCAGCAACCTACCGCGAGCGCATGAACACCTTGGAGGCGTATGCCGACGAGATCGACGATGACGCGCTCTCGGACGGTCGCCTCCAGCGGATCGAGTACGATCTCCGGATGCTCGAAAGCCCGGTTCGGGGCCACGCCGTCGAGGTGCTGCGGGGCGAACAGCCGGCCAACCGGATCATGATCGAGACCGGCAACGACGAGATCGCACTGGCCGCAATCGATGACGACGGAACCTACATTCGGGAGGTAAACCGGCAAGGACTGCGTGGCTCCGGAACGGCGACGCTGACGCCGGACCAACCCGAGGAGATCACCGAACAGCAGTATCCCGTCCTGTGGGAACGCAGCACCTCCTGGAGTTCCGATGGAACCGGCTCGGTGTTTATGATGTCGGTGAACTACCCCGGCGGTGAGCTACGGACGTTCATCGATGGCGTCAGCGAACAGACGTTTATCGAACACAAACGGGTTCCGCTAGCCGGAATTAACACCGGCGAGACCACGACCAAAGTCCAAGACGGGCTTAACGTGACAGTCGACCAGACGTACGCAGGCGGCCCGTTCCGGGTAACCGTAACCGATGCTGACACCGGAGAGCCAGTGGCGGCAACGGTAACAGTCGCCCAGGACAACCAAGAAAGCCAGTCAGTCGGAACAGCCGACGAAGACGGTGTTGTCTGGGCGGTGAGCCCGCGTGAGCCGTTTACGATTACCATACTCGGCGAAGAGACCGCCGCGGCGTTCGTCGACATCGATCCACCATCGCCCGAGTCGGCGACCGCCACCGAGTAGCCGACGACTACTTTTATACGATTCCGCAGCAGCCGACGACATGCGTTCATCTAGACGAGCCACAGCCTCCCGGAGGCGACGGGGTTCGGTCCCGGTTGTCGGATCACTGTCGTTGGTTGTGGTGACGATCCTGCTTGCAGTCACACTCGGTACAGCAGTGCTCGGCGGAGCCACGACACCCGAACCGGCAACGACAGCGGCACTCGATCTATCGGTCGACGGAGAGACACTGACCGTAACCCACACCGGTGGCGAGCCGGTGGATATCGAAGCCGTCTCGATGGAGATCGCCGTCGACGGCGAACCGCTTGACGAGCAGCCGCCGGTGCCGTTTTTCGCCGCCAGCGGCTTCGAGTCCGGACCGACAGGCGCGTTCAACCCGGCGGGCAGCACCGAGCTGGCAGGTGGCGAGTCGGCGAGCCTAACGGTCGCCGAGACGAACGCGCCGACAGTTGAGGCAGGCACGACTGTTAGCATCACGCTGTACGACGGTAGCAACCGCCTACTAGAGACCGAAACAACAGTCTGAGGAGCTACGACTCGGGGACGGTCGCCACCGTGGTGATCGCTTTCGGGCTGCCGGGCGAGGCCTGCTGAATGTGGTGTTCGAACGCGGCATAGCCCGCCTCGTTGAACATGCGGTCGGCCTCGCTTTCGTCATAAAACAGCATGATTGCATCCGCGAGCGTCTGCATCACCTTCGAGTTGGGATAATCCGGCCCGACGACGAGCACGCGGCCGCCCGGTTTGGTGACACGACGGAACTCGACGAGCGCGTCGACCGGGTTCGGCCAGTACTCGATAGAACCGGAGGACCACAGATGATCGAAGGAGTTGTCGGCAAACGGGAGCCGTTCGGCATCGCCGCGATGGAATCTGACGGTGTCGTGTTTGCCGAACTTGGCGAAGGCTTTCTCCATCTGGTGGATCGACTGGTCCAGACAGTAGACCTCCTCGGTGTACTGGAGCAGTCCTTCGGTGGCAAACCCGGTGCCGCTGCCGACATCGAGCACGCGGTCGCCCTCCTCGACTGCGAGCCACGAAAGGGCTTCGTCGCGCATTTCCTCGTTCCAGATGAAGGGGTTGATGGTGTCGTACACCTGCGAGAGATATTTGTAGAACAGGCGGGCACGGGCCTTGTTCTCGAGGATTCCCATTGTCGACCCACTGTAGGGGCGGGCCGACAATAACAGTGCGGTTTCCTGATCGATTACTGTGTGAGTAACCGACAGTATACAGTGGCTACTGGCCGGACAGTTCCGCAAACACCTTATACGCCGATACTGCACATTCGAACGATTAGTGAGTATGCCGAGACCAGACGTTCTCAAAGAGATCAAGGAGGCCGAACG
>Ga0207421_10001033_pt1 | contig 36258 bp, 39 predicted proteins | sample SodLakKL_010_SED_4_FD_187542 | JGI IMG/M metagenome (GOLD analysis project Ga0207421, IMG submission 187542) | Alkaline sediment microbial communities from Lake Tanatar, Kulunda Steppe, Russia - 8KL_010_SED (SPAdes) (version 2) | ecosystem: Environmental > Aquatic > Non-marine Saline and...
TGTGCCGCTCGGCAAATTCCGTCGGCAGGTTGCGAACGAGCAGCCCGTATTTGTCCCATTCGGCAGCCACCCGGTCGTGCAGCATCTGGATCTGCGCCAGCTGCCAACCCTCGCAGGTCTCGGTCTCCGGGAGCAGTCCGAAGACCCAGGCGTCCTTGATGATTCCGCCCATCGCGGTCATGCCGCCATGGAGGTCGTTATGGATGCCGACGTAACGGCGATCGCGGGTGAAACTTTCTCTTCGGCTCATGGGCGGGATTCTACGCGTTCCTTCCCGCATTCGGCTACGCGCCGGATCTTTCCTTCACGAATCGGGTCAAGCCCACATGGATCGAGACACACCTCTGCGGCTGCGCCTTCGGGTCACGCTGAAGCTGATGGGCCTGTTCGCGCTGGTTTTCTTCGTGGTTCTGCTGATCAGCGGGCTGTTCTCCCGGCCCGGAGGCGACATCCAGCTGCCGCTGGAGGTCGATCTGCAGAGCATCGACGCCGGCGAGGCGCACCGTCTCTCGTGGAACGGTCGCCGTGTTCTCGTATTGCACCGCGACCCGGCAATGTTCGAGGCCCTGGCGGAGGATGAGGCCCTGTACGACCCCGCCTCGCGTTTCGATCGCAGGCCGCGCAGCCTATCGGCATCCCATCGGGGCTGGGTTCCCGAATGGCTGGTGGTCTACGCGGAGAGCACGGACCTCGGCTGTGATCTTGAGATCGTGCCGCCGGACACGGAAGCGGGCTGGGAGGAGGGGGGGTTTCGCGACCGCTGCCGCCAGGGTCGCTATGACTTCGCGGGACGCGTCTACAAGGGGCAACCGGCGATGCGCAACCTGGAGATCCCGCCACACCGGATCGATGGGATGCGGCTGACCCTCGGCGCGGCTCACACGGGAAGATAGATATCGAACCGGGTGCTGCGCCCGCGAAGCGCGTGGGCGGGGATCTGGTCCCCGAGGTGCGGTGCATGCATTGGTCTCTTGACCACCACGCGCCGCCGGACGTGGCGCCTCAGGGCCGCCAGCGTGGCCGGTGCATCGGGGTCGGGGTTCGCGCCCAACAGGCGATGCAGGATCTGCATCTCCTTCTTCACCGCCGCGTCCTTGCTGCGGGGCGGGAACATCGGGTCGAAGACCGCTGCGTCAAATAGCATGTCATTTTCCGCCAACCATGCCCCGGCATCCGCCTGGCGGAAGTCCAGGCGCGCCAGCACGGATTCCAGCGCCGGATGTACGGCGGCACGCTGCAGGGCATCCGAGAGCAGCGCCGCGAGTATGGGGTGACGTTCCAGCGCGATGACCTGGTAGCCCCGGGCCGCGAGCACGAGGGCGTCGCGTCCCAGCCCGGTGGAGGCATCGAGGACCGTGCTGCCCTTGGGCAGTCGGCCGAGAGCGCGGATCAGATCCTCGCGGGCCTGAGCGGCATGCGCGAGGCGGTACCCCTGTGGACCGCGGACGAAATCGAGGTACAGGGACAGCGGCTGTTCCGCTCGTGGGGCGGTGAGGGTCAGGCCCTCCGGCCCGCAGGTCAGTGCCAGGCCACCGGGATCCTGTTCCTCCGTCGAAGCCAGTCCGCCGGCGATCAACGCCTCGGCGAGTCTTCGGGCGCGCTCGGGGCAGTCCGCGGCAGGCCGGAAGGTCAGCGGCATGGATACGACGCTTCCATCGGCGTCTGCCCCATCGCGGCACTGGTGGCTGGGGAGGGTTCGAATCGGGGGAAGCGCTGCCGGTCAAAGGCGCGTCGTTTCCGCCGGGGTCCGGCCGCCCAAGCCGACGCCGCTCGCGTGGTGCGTGCGGGATCCTTAGTAATGTGGTGGAGGTGGTTCATCGGCCGGGTCGCTGGCCGGCTGGGTGGCCAGCGCCTGCACGCGTTCCGAGAGTTCCAGAAGCTGGCGGGTAAGGCGCGTGTTGGCCTGTTGCAAATGCAGTAATTCTTCGCTCTGGCCCTGCAGCGCGTACTCCTGATGCGCGATGCGGATCTCCAGTTCCTCGATGCGGCGTCCGAGTTCCATCGCCGACTCCCCTTCAGGCAGGTTCATGGTGCCACCACGTTGCGCGGAGCCCCGGCCATGTAGGCCTCGATGTTGGCACGTATCTCTTCGAGCACGTTCTGGCGCGCACTGCGAGCCGCCCAGGCCGTGTGGGGTGTCAGTACCAGGTTGGGGATATCCGTTGCCAGCAGCGGGTGGCCGGCAGGTGGGGGTTCGGGATCCACCACGTCGATGCCGGCGCCGCCAAGATGCCCTGAGCGCAGGGCGTCCGCCAGCGCCCGGGGCTCGACCAGGCCGCCTCGGGCCGTATTGATCAGCAGGCTGCCGGCCGGCATCTTCGCGAGGCGTCGTGCGTCGATCAGGTCTCGGGTCCGTTCGGTGAGCGGGCAGTGCAGGCTGAGCACGTCGAGTGCGGGCAGGAGGTCGTCCAGGGCCGGGCGATCATCGGCGCCCGACGCATCGGGACGCAGGCTTCCCGCGACCGTGACCTGCATACCAAAGGCTTCCGCCATCCTGCCGGCGGCCTGCCCCAGCACTCCGTGGCCGACGATGCCCAGGTGCATGCCGGCCAGCGTGCGGATCGGGTGATCCAGCAGGCAGAACTGGTCCGCTGCACTCCAGCGCCCCGCGCGGATGTCGGCCCGGTAGGCATCCATGCGCGTCACCAGCGTCAACAGGAGCGCGAAGACGTGCTGGACGACGGAGTCGGTCGCGTAATTGCGCGCGTTGCAGACCGGGACGCCGCGCTCCGACGTGGCCGCGAGATCAATGTTGTTGGTGCCGGTCGCCGCCGTGCAGACCAGCTTCAGGCGCGGAGCCGCTGCGATGGCCTCGGCGCCGAGCAAGACCTTGTTGGTGACGACCACCTCCGCATCCCGGATTCGATCCGGAACCTCCTGCGGCGCGGTGCGCTGGAAGAAGTCCCAGTGCGGAAGGACCTGGCGCAGTGGTTGCAGATCGAGGTCCCCGCGGTCCACCGTGTTCAGATCGAGAAAGACGCCCCTCATGTCACCGCCCCGCATGGAAAGGGCCCACGGTATTCCCGGACCCCAAACGAAACAAGCCCCGACGGGCGGGGCCTGTTCCGGATTTCCTGTGGATGTCAGCTGTCGCCGCTGAAGGCATGGAACAGGTTCAGCAGGTGCAGGAACATCACGTAGAGATTGGCGTACAGGGATACCGTCATCACGATGTAATTGGCTTCGCGATCGTGAATCATACGGCTGGTGTCATACAGGATGGCCGCCGACAGCAGCAGCACGACCGCAGCCGAGATCGTCAGCGACAGGGCAGGGATGCCCAGGAAGAGGTTGGCCACGATGGCGACCAGGGCCAGCACCAGGCCGACGATCAGGAAGCCGCCCAGAAAGCTGAAGTCCTTCTTGGTGGTCAATGCATAGCCGGACAGCGCAACAAAGGCCACCGCCGTGGTGCCGAAGGCATTGCCGACGATCTGCGGACCATTGGGCAGGCCGAGGTACATGCTCAGGATGGGTCCGAGGAAGAACCCGAGCACGCCGGTGAAGACAAAGGTCAGCACCAGCCCCAGGACAGAATTGCGGGCGGCGTGGATCGCGAACGGGCCCCCGATCAGCACGGCGATCATCAGGATCCAGTGCACGGGCGGGGCGTTGATGGCCATGGCCGTGAATGCCATCACGGCGCTGAAGGCCAGCGTCAGGGACAGGAGCAGGTACGTGTTGCGGATGACCTGATTGGTGCGGATGGTTTCCGCGACGGTGGTGTGGCCCGTACGGGCTCGGGCAAGACGTTCTTCTGCCACGGGTGGGTCCTCCTGTTGAAACGTTGAATGCTGTGCAGTGTACCTGCAGGTGCCTGCATGTCCAGCCTGCCTGCCTTTGATTGCGGTTTGTGCGGCGTGTTCCCGGAATGCCGCCAGCCGGATGCCGGGACCCCGGTTCATCCGACCGTCAAAGGGCTCATTCCTCCGGTTTCTCCTTCTCCTTCTCCTTTTCGCTCTCCACGCGAGCCTGTACCGCGGCCACCGAGGCATCGGTGGAGCGGAAGATGTTCTCCTTGCCGATCACCTCGTCCAGGCCGGTGCGTTCCATCACTTCCAGTACCTGTGCCTTCAGCCCTGCGAAGACCAGGGTCACGCCGCGCGCCTTCAGGCGGTCGACCAGGGAATGGATCACTTCCTCCCCCGAGGCATCGATCTCGTTGATGCCCTTGGTGACCACGATCAGGTACTTCGCATTCGGGTGGCGCGCCGCCAGTTCCAGCACCGCGTCCTCAAAGTACGGGACGTTGGCGAAGTACAGCGAACGGTCGAAGCGCAGGAGGCCGATGTCCTCGCTGGCCTTCAGGCCGTAGCGCTGGGCCTCGCGCAGGGTGCCGTCCGAGAAGCGTGCCAGTTCCGAGACACGGGGGCGCATGGTGCGATACAGGAACAGGCCCACCGCCAGCCCGACGCCGATCAGGATGCCGATGTCGAGGCTCGGGGCCACCGCCAGGGTGGCGACGAAAGTGACGATGGCCGCGATGCCGTCGTGGCGACTCGCCAGCCAGGCATGGTGAATGGCCTTGAAATTGATCAACCCAATGACCGCCATGATGATGATGGCCGCCAGAACGGCCTCCGGCAGGTGGTAGAAAAGCGGCGTCAGGAACAGCAGGACGAGTAGGATCAGCAGGGCGGTGAATACGGAGGAGAGACCCGTGCGCCCACCGCTGTTCAGATTCACTGCCGAGCGCGAGAAGGATCCGCTCACCGGGTAGGCCTGCGAGAAACTGCCTGCGAGATTCCCCAGCCCCTGCCCGATCAGTTCCTGGTTCGGGTTGAGGCGCTGCCCGGTTCGCCCTGCGATGGCACGCGCGATGGCAATGGCCTCGGTGAAGCCCACCAGGGCAATGACGAAGGCTGCGGTGAACAGCGCGGCGATGGTGGTCAGGCTGAGATCGGGCATGGTCAGCGCAGGCAGTCCGGCGGGTATGCTTCCAACCACCTTGCCGCCGGCGTTCAGCTTCGCTGTTGCATTTTCGATGCCGTCCACGCGCCAGGCGGGACCCTTCGTGTCCTGACCGGGCTCGAGGGCGTGCTCGGCGACGAAGCGCGGGGGCTCGTCGCCATCCGTGTCGATCTCCCGGAGGCGGAGGTCGCGAATCTCCTTTTGCATCGCCTTGATCTGATTCTCCGCCACCTGGGCCTCGATACGCAGCAATTCGGCTTCGTAGCGGAGCGCCGCGGCTTCGACGGGTTCGGCCTCTTCGGCGGCCGCGCTTCGTTCGCGGACCTTGGTGTCGATTTCGCCCGCCCGGATTTTCAACTCGGCCCAATCGGCGAGTTGCTCAGCCACTGCGGAAGGTGCGACCTGCGCGAGGCCGATCTCGGCCTTCCGTTCGAAGCCCAGGGCCCAACTGAGGGCGGTTGCGATGACCACGGCGGCCAATACTCCGGGCACCTTCGGAACGAATCGCTTCGTGCCGACCATGATCAGAATGGCGCCCACGCCGAAGGCCAGGGTGCCCCAGTGGAGGCGGGTCAATTCGGTGAATACGCCCCAGAGGCCGACCATGAAGTGTCCGCTGGTGTCGATCGGAACCCCGAGGAGCTTGTTCAGCTGCGACAGGCCGATGATCAGTGCCGCCGCGTTGGTGAAGCCGACGATCACGGGATGGGAAATGAAGCTGACCAGCGCACCCATCCGCAACAACCCCATCGACAGCTGGATGAGGCCGACGAGGAAGGCCAGCACGATCGCAAGGGCGATGAACTCGCCGGATCCGGGGCTTGCGAGCGGGATCAGGGCCGTGGCCGTGAGGAGGGACACCACCGCCACCGGTCCGGTCGCGAGGTGGTTGGAAGAACCCCACAGAGCGGCGACGATCACCGGTAGCAGCGAGGCATAGAGACCGTACACCGGGGGCAGTCCGGCCAGTGCCGCATAGGCCATGGACTGGGGCACGAGGACGAGGGCCACGGCGAGCCCGGCAGAGAGGTCGGCCTTGAGGATATCCCGGTTCGGGCGCTGCCAGCGCATGAAGGGGAAGAGCCGGAGCAGGAGCAGATTCATTCAGGAACCTTGATTTCGTCCGGGAGACGGTCGGGCACTGAAGAGGGGCCGGGAATCCCGCTTCCAGAACCACGCGCGCAAAGTCGAAGATCAGGTCGCGCCCGGTGCCCACACCACATAGCGTGCGCCAGTATAAGCCTTGGTCAATGGATTGCGAAGCAAGGATATGGCTACCCACCCCCCCAGAACCAATGAAAAAGTGCAATGCGGAGAATAGACGGAGATCTATGCCTCAGGACGTTGGAAACCCAACCGGCCGCCCCGGTGCCGCGCTACACGCGCCGGCGAGTTGTCAGGTGGGCACGGGTTCCGGGAGAATGCGTGGTTCGGAGAAGTGGCAGAGCGGTTGAATGCACCGGTCTTGAAAACCGGCGACGAGGCGACTCGTCCGGGGGTTCGAATCCCTCCTTCTCCGCCACCCCACCCCAGCCCCGCGTTGACGCCTGGCATACGAGAGTCTAGATTCTACGGGTGGAGCCCCGCATTTATTGTCCCGAGTAAGCAGACCAAATCGTCACGGCTGAAAGCGGCTCCGGCGCTCTGGCGTGGTTTCCGGCGACGACCGGAGGGTGCGGCCGTGCTGGCCGGTCTCAGGGCGTTGGCCACAAGATGCCGACCACCGGCCGGAAACCGGATCGCGCATTCCGCACAGTTTCCGTTGTCGAGGGTGTTCCAGGATGTTTGAAAAAGACCCACGTACGTTTTCTCCCGAATACCAGAACCTGTCGCCCGAGCAGAAGGCGATGGTCAAGCTCGAGATCGCGCTGACGAATTTCTTCCGCGCCTTCGAGGGCACCATGCGCCGCTTCGAGCGCCTGGTGTACCCGTCGGTACTGATCATCGGAATTCTCACCCTGTCCGGCTTCTACCTGATCTACAACCTGACCGGAGACATGTCCACCATGGCCCGGAGCATCGACCCGAGCATGGAGGCCAACCTGGATACCATGTCCAGGAACATGGCCGACCTCTCGCAGAACGTGGCGACGATGACCGGGGAGATCGCGACGCTGGTCAAGGTGATCAACGTCATGCAAACGAATGTCGCGAATATGGAGGGCAACACCGCATCCATGGCGGATACCTTCGGGCAGGTGCAGGAGAGCATGGACGTGATGACTACGAACGTCGTCACCATGAGCACGAGCATGCACGAGATGACGGATCACATGGGACACATGAACCAGAACATGGGTGCCATGAATCAGAGCATGGGCTCGATGACGCAGAGCATGGGGCGCATGAGCCAGGACATGAACCGGTTCACCCGCCCAGAAAGCATCATGATGCCGTTCATGCGCTGACCGGCCGCCCTCATCGGGGGCCCTTCGCATCGGCGCGTCGTCTGCTATCGCTGTAGGGACGCCAGCGAAAGGTCGCCGGATTCTTCCAGGACCAGGAATCGGCGGACGCCGCCCGTGTCCAGGCGCGCCCGCAGGTTGAAGCGGATCCGGTCGCGCTGCGGATCCTGCAACAGGTTATGGAAAAGTCTGAGGCCGCTGATCAGGTCGACTCCAGCCTGCACCTCGATGAGCGACTCACCGTAGGCTGGCACGGTCTCGAGATTGCCAGCCACCCCGGTGATCACCCTGTAGCCTTCGAATTCGACGTTGTAGCTCATGCCCGTGAGCGGCAGCGGCGTGGGATTCGGGTTCACGACCCGCAGGCCCAGTGCGAAACGCGGCGCCATCCCCTCCGAGGGAATGGCGCGGAATGAGTCCAACATCAGCGATGGACGCTCGTAGCCCGGGCGCACGCCGGCGCAGCCACTCAGGAACAGTGCGGCGGCTGTAGCGAGGAAGAGGCGTCGTTGGGACGGCATGGGATGGCGACTCCGTAGTTGGGAAACAACGGCCCCCGTTCGGCCGAACGAATAGCAAGACTCTGATGGATCCCCCGCGTCAGGACAAGCCCCGCGGACAGGCTCTGCAAATGCCGGGCTGGCCGGGCCACCGGACGGTGGATCGGTTATGCTGCACATCTGCCTGTTCCCGGGAGAGTTCCTGATGATCGTCACCTTCCGCACCCCGGCCTATGCCGATATCACGATGTTCGGCGACGTCGCCCTCGTCCTGATCGAGTACATGGGACACAGCCCCACCGTACCCGGTGCACTTGCCTCGGAAGACGTACCCGGGGCACTGCAGCGCCTGCGGCAGGCGGTCGAGGCGAAGGGTGGCGAGGCGTTGCCGGGAACCCGGGAGGATGATTCCGGGGCCAGAGAAGAGCGGGTTAGCCTGGCGCATCGCGCATTGCCGCTGGTGAAGTTGCTGGAAGCGGCTGCCGAGGCGGAGGCCTACGTGATGTGGGATCGCTAGCGGCAACTGATCCTCTGGCAGCCAGACCGGTCCGAGGGTGAGGTTCTGCCCGTGTTGCCATCGATTGGTTCATTCAGCATGCCGGCCTCGGCCCATGCAGACAATGCCGAGAAAAGTGAGGCGCGCAAGATGTCCTTGATGCAGATCCTGGTATTCGTGGTGGTCGGAGGACTCGCCGGCTGGATCGCCGGCGTCGTGGTGCATGGAGGCGGGCAGGGGATCCTCCTCAACGTGCTGGTGGGCATCCTCGGCGCTTTCCTCGGAGGCTGGCTGTTCGGGGTGATGGGGATCGGGGTGGCCGGGCTGGGTGGCCTGTTTCTGATGGCGACCATTGGCGCGGTGATCCTGCTGGCTCTACTGCGGTTGGTCTCCAGGCGCTGACTGCCCCGGCGACGGGTGCCGGGGGACTACTCCGTGCACTCAGTCCCGCGCCGCCTGCCTACTGGCCTCGGCGGCGGCCGCTGCGTGAAGCTGGTAGTGGGCATTGACGCGCGCAACGTAGTTGCGGGTCTCGGTGAAGGGCGGAATGCCGTTGTGGCGCTCGACGGCGCCGGGACCCGCGTTGTAGGCGGCCAGGGCCAGATCCAGGTCCCGATCGAAACGATCCAGCATCTGTGCCAGGTAGGTGACGCCGCCCCGGATGTTCTGCGCCGGGTCAAAGCGGTCGGTCACGCCGAGTTCGGCCGCCGTCGCCGGCATCAGCTGCATCAGACCATGCGCTCCGACGCGGGAAATCGCGTGCTGGTCGAAGCAGGATTCCACCCAGATCACCGACTTGATCAGCAGCGGGTCGAGGTTCCAGACACTTGCCTCCTGCGTGATGATCGCGTCGAAGGGACCCGACCCGACCGGCATGACTGCATCCGCCGAGTGCCGGCAGCGGACCGATGCGGTGGGGCGGCCGTAGGTCGCGATCAGCGTCAGCGCCTCCTCCTGCTGCCGTTGATTGGTAACCAGGCGTTCTCCGGTGGGGGACTGGTAGACGAAGATCTGGCCGGCCGAGCGGCCCGGCGTCGGCCGGCTGGCGGGTGTCCCCACCTGGCGGTAGGCCACGCCTCCCGACGGCCGCTGGTCCGTGTACACTCGTGTGCCATGCGCATCGAGATAGGTATAGAGCTGCGCGGTGGCCGCCGTGGTCCAGGCGACCAGCCCGCAGGCGACGGACAGCAGTGCGGCGGTCAGGATGCGGCGGTGTCCCATCCCGGCATTCTAGCCTTCCGTGACTGACTATTCACCCGTGGGTTGGGAACGAAGCCTGGACGGCCTCGCTGACGGGCTGGAGGCGGATCTGCCCGGTCGCTGGGGTGCTGTGCACTGGCTGCAACGCGTCGATTCCACCAACCGGCGGTTGCTGGAATCGAGCACCCTGGTTCCGGACCGTTACGAGGTCTGCGTGGCGCGCGAGCAGACGGCCGGGCACGGCCGCAGGGGCCGTGCCTGGGTCTCCATCCCCGACGCCAGCCTGACCTTTTCGGTGGCCCGTGCACTGTGGCCCGGTGAGGCGGTGGACCCGGCGCTGTCGCTGGCGGTCGGCGTCGGCATCGCGCGCGGGCTCAAGCGTTGCGGTTTCTCCGGCTTTGGCTTCAAGTGGCCGAACGATCTGGTGACCGAAGACGGCGCAAAGCTGGCTGGCGTCCTGGTCGAGGCCCGCGCTGGACGCGAAGACCGGCTTCCGGCCCTGGTGGTCGGGGTCGGCGTGAACCGCTTCGGCGCGGACGCCCTGGTCGTGGATCGTCGGGTCGCCGATCTCTCGCAACTGCGCGGACCTGCCGAAGTGGCCTTGCCCGACCTGCTGCATGCCGTCCTTGTCGAACTTGTCCGGGCCTGGGACGACTTCGCGAGGTCCGGCCTCGCACTCGTTGCCGAAGACTATGCACGGCTCGATTACCTGCGCGGACGCAGGATCACCGTGCTGGATACGGGCGAGGAGGGGATCGCGGCCGGCATCGATTGCGGCGATGGCGCGCTGCTCCTGCAACGGTCGGATGACCTGAAGCGGCTGTACTCGGGGGAGATATCGGTGAGGGTGCTGGGCGATGGCTGAAACCTGGCTGATCGATCTGGGCAGCAGTCGCGTCAAGTGGCAGGTCCGCTCCGCGTCCGGCGCGGTCCTGGAACGAGGCCAGTCGGAGGGATCCGCCGGTGCCGTGGACCAGGCGTTGCCGAAGACGCCGCCGAGTGCGGTCTGGTTGGCGCGCGTCGGCGGAGTCGGGCGGGAGCAGGCGCTGCTCGATGCGATCCGTGCGCGGCATGGCGACGTAGCCACCCACAGCGTCCGACCCGAGCCCGAAGGACCCGCGGGGCTCCGTCTGGACTACGATTGCAGCCAATTCGGCGCCGACCGCTACTGCGCATTGCTCGGCGTGCTCGGGCGTACGCGGGCACCGGCGGTGGTCATCGATGCTGGCACTGCCGTGACGGTCGATTTGCTCGGAGCGGATGGGCGTCATCTCGGCGGCTACATTCTGCCGGGTTTTCGCCGCGGCCTATCCGCGGTATCCGACCTGCTGTCCGCGGAGTTGCAGGCGCGGGCTGGCCCCGCGCTGGGACAGGCGCCCTCTCCACGGGAGCCCCGCCACCCCGGGCATGACACCGCCGAGGCGCTGATGAAGGGCTGGATGCATGGACTCGCAGGCGCAGTAAAACGGCTGGGAGCTGAGGAGGCCGAGGGCGGCGCCAGCGACGGCGAATGGTGGCTCACCGGCGGCGACGGTCCATGGCTGGCCGAACTGCTGGATCACCCCGCTCGGGTCGAGCCGGATCTGGTGTTCGACGGACTCTGGCTCTGTGCACAGGGCGATGACCTCAGCTGGGAGGCCCGGGGGTGATCCGCTGGGTGCTGCTGCTGTTGCTGGGACTGAACATCGCCTATCTGGCGTTCGGGTTGTACCGCGTCCATCAGCATGGGTTCGATCCCTATGCCGACGTGGCGCCCCTGGAACGCTTTCCCGGAGCGTCCGAGATCCGGCTGATCGACGCGCTGGAAGACTCTCCGACAACGGAAGCCAGGGGCTCGCGGGATTTACCCCAACGCCCTTGAACCCCAGTACGGGAGCACAATCGGGAGTGCGGCGCTCGCCGCCGCTTTGGTGCTAGGCCTGGCGTTCGAAAGCGGGAGCAAGCTCCCACACTCCATAACGCGTGGGTTTCATTGCTGATCCAGGGCCCAGAAGCCCAGGGCCACGTCGTCCGGGTCGGTGCCCGGTGGGATGACCAACTGCGCGTGAACCCGGTCCGTGTCCACGCCCGCCCGCTCGACCTCGTCTGCGGGTAGCTGTGCCAGCCACCAGGCGAGGGCTGCCTGCGTGCGCGTCTCGACCCAGGGCTCGAATTCGTCGATCCGTCGCTCGCGGTAGGCATCGAGACCGGGATCGAAATAGGACGATACGGCCTCCAGCAATGCCTGTTCGGTGGCCTCGTCCCGGGCGCCCGCCGCCGTACCGTACAGGTGCCAGGCAATGCCTGGCCAGACCTGAGCGGGCAGGTAGCCCTCGAGTTCCGCAGGCCCGTCGGCGGGCAGGGCGTGCAGGTATTCGCTCCCGGAGCGCAAGTGGCTTTCCAGCCCGTGCAGCGCGGCTTCGGCCCAGTCGAGCAGGGACGGGTCGTCCAGTGCCTTGGCGGCCCGCACCAGCGCGGCGATGGCCTGTCCCGATGCATCGGCGTACGTGGTCCGATCCACCGGCGGCGGCGCCAGGTTCGCGCGTACCCCCATAGGCTGGGCGTAATAGAAGTTGTCCGAATACTGGCTGCTATAGAAACGCTGCTGGTCGGCATTCCAGAGATGCGTCTGCAGATACTCCAGGTTGCGTTCGACGATCTGGCGGTAGACCGGATCACCGAACCGCCGATAGGCATCGGCATAGAGCCACAGGAAGGCGGCGTTCTGGTCGAGGCGTTTGGAGGTCTCCCGTGCCCGCTCGTGGTCGGGCTGATCCGGGTCGTAGAAGAAGAAAAAGCCGCCTTCTTCAGAATCCCACAGGTCCTGCGCCGCCTGGTCGAGCAGTTCCGGCATGCGCTCGCTCCAGGCTTCCTGGCGTAGCAGGAAGGCCAGCGTCCACGGCTGCGGTCGCTTGCTCAGCGTCCCGAACATCGCGCTGCCGCTCAGTCGCCGGGCTTGAGGATCATAGACCTCGTCCAGCATCTCCAGGAAGGCGTCGATGCTTTCAATGGGTTCGTCGGCGGGACTGAGTTCGCGTCCGGTGACGGAGATCTGGCGTCGCCGTTCCGCCAGCACACGGGACAGATCTGCGGGTCCGACATGGCCCGTGAAGCGGCCCCTGACATCGTCCTGTGCATCGACGATCACCACGAAGGGCAGACCGCGGCCTCCGTAGCGCGTGAACAGGTCGCGCCGGCGGTCGAGATCGATGAGGACGGGAATGTAGCCCGTGCGGATCACCTCCACCACGTCGTCGTGTTCCAGGCTCTCGTCCTGAAAGTCGCGGCACCAGGTACACCACTGGCCGTGGAAGTAGAGGAACAGGGGACGATTCTCGGCGCGCGCGCGGGCGAACAGGGTCGGGTCGAACTCGTTCCACGCGATCCTCGAGCCGGCCGGATAGTCGTCGCCGGCGACGGGCGTCGGGGCGGCGAGCAAGGACACAAGAAACAGCAGCAGGCCAGCAGCGGCCGGCAAAGCCACGCGGGCTCCCTTCGCGCGATTCGCGGCGGCTGCACGAGTCACGCCGGTTCCTGGTTTCGCAGTGGGTTTCATACTCCTTTGACGCGCCGGGCACGGAGGAATTCCGATCAAACGTGGGTCGTGGTAGTTCGATGGGCACCGGGGCACGGCAGCCTGCGTTCGAGTCGGCGTGAGAATCACGGTCCAGTTCTGTAGGTTAGCGTAGCGTAACCTGGCGTGCCGGGGACGACGCTGCTTTGCGGCCCCGGGTGGGTAGGAGACCCGTCGGGTTACGCCCTTTGGGCTAACCCGACCTACAGTTTGCGGCTTTTCATCGTGATGGGTGGCGCAGGGCCATGAGAGTTAGGCATCAGGCCTTCGTGCTGGAATTCGCTGGGCTCAACGCGACCTACTTGGCCAGGCGTTCGCGTACGCGGCTCAGCACCTCGGCGCTGATGCGTCGTACGACCGGGCCGGCGAGCTTACCGACGGTATGGTCCAGGATCCGGCTGTTCAGGGTGTAGTCGATCACGAGTCGCAGATCGGTTCCCTCTTTCACCGGTGAGAGGTGGTAACGTCCGGTATTGGAGATCCCGGTCACGGACTTCCAGGCCAGCCGCTGCGGCGCCTCGCTCTGCACGATCTCCACGACCCATTGGTACTGGACACCGGCAACGCGCACCTGCCAGCGGTAGCGCTCGTCCCCCAGGTGGGTCACGGTCTCGACGGCGCTGGTGTACTGGGGAAAGTCTTCCACCTTGCGTAGCATGGCAAAGACCGTATCCGGGTCTGCGGGCAGTACGGCTCGGGTCTCGATGGATGGCATCAGTCGCTCTCCCGGAGAGTCGGTTGCATGACGCAACCTGGACGGAGGGCTCCCGGGCTGTGGGTGGCCTGGAAGTGGACCGTGTGTCGGTTGCGGTCGGTCTGGGGCATTGAAGTCTGGCGATCCGGGTTGGATACTGTGGCCCGACGCACCATTACCGCATCAGGGGACGAAATGGGTGACACTGACAACTATACGGATCTGCGCGGTTCACGGCTGACATCGGGGCTTTCCGACGAGCAGGTTCAAGCGCTCGCGGGCATTTCGTTATGTCGCAAGCTCAAGGATAACGAAAAACTTTTCCAGGAGGGTGAAACGGACGACGCCCTCTACGTCATCACCTCCGGCAAGATGGCTGTGACGCGTAACGTCGGCGGGGGCGAGGAGGTCACCCTGCACATCCTCTCAGCGGGCGACCTCGCCGGAGAGATGGGTTTCGTCGGCGGGCGTCCGCACAGCGCGTCGATGCGCGCCATCGGAAGTCCCACCGTATGTTCCTTTAACCGCGCGGATTTCGAGGCGCTGGTCGAGAACGATCCGTGGCTGGTGTACCGCGTGATGAAGAACATCGTCCAGGTCGGGCATGACATTCTGCACCGCATGAATGCCCAGTTCGTGGAGATGTCAAACTACATCTCGCACCAGCACGGCCGGTACTGATCGGCACCGGCCCGTGCACGCGGGCCCTGGCCGGCAAGGCGGGCGTGTCGTGGCTGCACCCCTGTAGGAGGCGATCACTCTCGCCGATCTGGCGCCGAAAAACCCGTCGGCCGGTGGCTGGCCTCCTACGCCCGCGCGCCTTGAAACCACACGAAGCCGACCACCGGCGGATCTTCCGTGATCATCAGGTCCCGGAATGACCGCCGGAGATCGACCCGGACCTCAGGGTCCGCGCTCCGTTTCGTCGTCGATGTCTTTCCCTGCCGGCTGCTGCCTGGCCCGATGCAGGGCTTCGGCGCGTCGCGCGATCGCACGTGTCATCCCGGCGAAGATGAACAGGTGCGCGGGTACCAGCGCGTACCAGTAGAGCAGTCCCCAGACGCCCGCCGGGTGCCAGTAGGCAGTGGCGCTGACGCGCGTTTGGTCGCCGTCCGGTGTGAGTTCGAACTCGAGCACGCCGGCGCCGGGCGCGCGCATCCCGAAAAACAGCGTCAGCCGCCGCTGTGGTTCCATCGCGATCACACGCCAGGAATCCACCATGTCGCCAACGCGCAGTTCGATGGAGTCGCGGCGTCCGTAACTCAGCCCTGGGCCGCCAACCATCCAGTCCAGGATCTCCCGGATTTTCCAGAGACTGTTCAGATAAAAATAGCGGTTCTTGCCTCCGATGCTCTGCACCACGTCCCAGACATCTTCGACGCGTGCGCGGGCCAGTGCGCTGCCGCTGGCGCGTTTCGCATAGTAGGCGTAGTCCGGACGGTAGTCGCGGAAGGCGAAGGCCCCTTCGGTCCATCGGGCCGCGACCGTGTGGCGACGCTCCGCCTCGAAGGCCGCGCGGACCGCCGCGCGAAAATCGAGCAGGTCCTGGGGCATCAGGCGCTGGATCGCCTCTGCATCGGCATCGAAATCCTGGCGCATGCCCTCGATCAGCGCGCGTGCCACGGGGGTCGGGACCGCGGTGATCAACCGGAGCCAGTAGGAAGACAGCCGCGGCGTCAGCAGGGGGACCGGCACGATCCTGGGCGGGCGCCGCCCGGCCTCTTCGGCCAGGATCCGCATCATGTCGGCGTACGTCAATGACTCGGGGCCGGCCGCGTCCAGGATCTTGCCTGCCGCATCGGGGATCGACGGCGCGCGCAGGAGGTAGTCGAGCAGGTTGTCCAGCGCGATCGGTGGCGATTTCGCGAGCACCCAGCGCGGCGTGATCATCACCGGTAGATGGAAGACCAGATCGCGCATCACCTCAAAGGCCGCGGAGCCCGGACCGACGATGATGCCGGCCCGTATCTCGGTAACCGGCACCGGCCCGCTGCGCAGCATGTCGCCGGTGCGCTGGCGAGAAACGATGTGTTCGGTGTCGGCCCCGGCCGGAACGAGCCCACCGAGATACACGATGCGGCGCACACCGGTCGCGGCGGCGGCCGCCGCGAAGTTCCTGGCAGCCTCCAGATCAATCTTTCCGAAGTCGCGCCCGGCAGCCATCGAGTGCACGAGGTAATACGCCGTGTCCACGTCCTGCAACGCGGCCTCGACCGTCTCCGGTTTCAGCGCGTCGGCCGCGACGACCTCTACGCCCTCCCAACCGCGGGCCTCGAGGACCGCCGGTGACCGGGCGGCGGCACGCACCGGTAGGCCGGCGGCGAGGAGATGGGGTACCAGGTTGGTACCGATGTACCCGCTTGCCCCAAAGACCAGCCGCAGACTGGCCGATGCTGGCCGCACGTTTCCGGGGTCCTGTGCGTTGCCTTCGTTTTCTTCGCTCATCTCGAAAGGTCGCTCCGGCTTTCAGGGGGTATGGTCGATCAGGGGATGCTGCCAGTCCAGTGCCCGGCGGTCGCCGAGGGGGCGGACGCAACTGCCACGCGGGGTCAGCCTGCGACGGGCAGGAAGCGAAGCGCCAGCCAGAGCGCGAACAGCAGCGAGAACAGGGCGGTGAGACCGAGGAGGGGATTCAGCGCCACTCCGTCCCGGTGACGCAACTGGAGGGAGAGAAACAGCCCTGCAATGGCGATGATCAGCCAGGTGATCCAAGCCCACATCGGCAGCCCCATTGGCAGCGAAAGCAGCAACGGGCCCAGAATGAGGCCGGCAAAAAGCATGCGGGTTCGCCGATCGCCCAGGCGGACTGCGAGGGTGATTTTGCCTGCGCGCCTGTCCGTGTGACGGTCGCGCAGGTTGTTGACCACCAGGATGGCGGCCACGGGGAGGCCCACCAGCAGGGAGGCCAGAACCGCTTCGTATCCGATGGGGCTGCGATGGGCCAGCAGGCTGCCCAGGACCGCGACCGGGCCGAAAAAGAACCAGACCGCCAGTTCCCCCAGCGCGAGGTTGGCATAGGGGCGGCGGCCGCCGCTGTAGCCAAGGACCGCAAGCACGGACAATGCGCCGAGGACCCAGAGCAGCCAGTGTCCGAAGGCGATCAGCCACAGTCCCGATGCGATCGCGACGCTGAGTGTGAGCAACAGACCGATGCGGAGGGCGCGGGCGCTCAGAAGCCCGGCCTGCAGGGCACGGGTCGGGCCCAATCGATCGGATTGATCGACGCCGGAAAGGCCGTCGAAGAGGTCGTTGGCCAGGTTCACTGCCAGCTGCAGGGACAGCGCGCAGACGACGCAGAGGATTGCCGTGAGCCAGGAAAAGTACCCGGGAACGACCATGACCTGCCCGAGAAGAACGGGCCCCAGCGCCGCCGGCAATGTGCGTGGGCGAAGCGTTTGCCACCAGACCTGGACGCGGGTCACGGCACTTCCTCTCTGAGTCTCATGGTTCTGGACGGTTGTTCAGGAATCGGTCAGTTTAGGGGCGCCTGATCGGGAGGTGGCGGTTGCGGCTTCGCGGATTGGGGCCGCGTTGGAGCGGCTGCTATCCTGCCCATTCGAGTCTCCATGGCGGCTTGCCCGCACGGGGTTATTGCGGCTCATTCGCGAGCAGGATGCGGGCGGGCGCAGTCTACATCAGTCCGGGGTCCGGCAGGCTTTCGGGATCGCGGTCCGGATTTTGGGCGATGGTTGCAGGGAGCTCTGTAGGTCGGGTTATCGCAGCGTAACCCGACGTGCCGGGGTATCTCGGGGTCGACGCTGCTTTGCGCCCACGGGTGGGTGCGAGACCCGTCGGGTTACGCCCTTTGGGCCAACCCGACCTACAGTTCGCGGTTCTTGGTCGTCACGGGTGGCGCAGGGCCATGAAAGTGAGCGATGTTTGCAGGGAGTGAAATGGCGGCTGAGTGGTTGGCGCAGGTGATCCTGCCCTGGGTTTTGGCCAGCGTAATGCTGGCGATGGGGATGAGCCTCACCGGGGCGGATTTCAAGCGCATCTGGAGACATCCGCGCAGGGTCCTGCTGGGCTTGGGGCTTCAAATCCTGGTGTTGCCGCTACTCGCCTGGGCCCTGGTGCTGCTGTTGCCCCTGCCGCCGATGGCGGCTGCTGGGCTGCTGCTGGTATCGCTAGTGCCGGGTGGCGCGACCTCGAACATGTTCAGCTACCTGGTCCAGGGCGATCTGGCCCTTTCGGTCAGCCTCACGGCGTTCGCTGCGATGGTGGCACCGTTCACGCTGCCGCTGATCATGGGCTGGAACTTTGAGCTGCTCGGACTTGCCGCGCAGGGCTTTGTGCTTCCCTACTGGCACACGGTGGGTCAATTGCTTCTGGTCACGCTGGTGCCCGCACTGGGCGGCATGCTGCTGCGTCGAATGATGGCCGAGGCGACGGTGCTCGGCTGGCTGCCGCGGGTGAAGGTGGTGACCGGCGTGGCGATGGTCGGCATCGTGGTGGCGTTGTTCCTGGCCTACCAGCACCGGCTCCCGGCGTTGCTCAGCGTCGAGACGCTGGCGGTGCTGCTGCTCTGCATGCTGGCAATGAGCCTGGGCTATCGGGTTTCACGCCGGTTACGCCTGCCGCGCGACAGCGTACGGGCGATCACCGTGGAGGTGGGGGTCCAGAATGCTGGGGTTGCGATGATGGTCGCGTTCGCCATCCTGCAATTACCCGCGCTGGGGCTGGTACCGCTGCTCTACGGCTTGTTGATGAATGTGCCGGTATTCCTCTGGGTGTTCTATTGCCTGTGGCGGGATCGTCAACTGGTGGCCGTCACCGAGCGTTCCTGAGTCACAGGCTCCGGTAGCGGATCTCGGTATTGCGGATCTCGCCGGTGGTGTCCAGCAGCAGGGTGTCGATCGCCGGGGCGCGGTTCAGGATGTAGGCCGCCATCATGCGGCCGACGTCGTGGTTCTCCCGCTCCAGTGCGCTGAGCAGCTTGTCGCCGACGACGCGGATCCGGTCCTCGACGTCGAGTCGCGCGACCCACTCGCGGCCCATCTGACGACCCGCGTCCATATCCCGATCCATTTGATCGAAGAAGTCGCCGGATTCACGGACGATTTCGTCGGGAACGTTCAGCGTGTATGTCGCGTCGTCGATGACGACTTTAAGGTTCATGCCCTGGTAGCCCCGGCCGTGGATGAATGCCCCACTAGGGTGCGCACCGCGGACGTCGGGGTCAAGCCACGGGGCGGCGACGGGGGGATCCGGGAAGATGGGCGGTGCGCAGGCGGGAAGCAAAGAAAAGGCCGGAGGAAAAATCCTCCGGCCCCAGGCTGGCCGTGAAGGCCAGAAAGCCGGAGGCACGCTGCGGTGCCTCCGGGAAGTCGGTCAGGTGATCTTGACGGTGACGCCCTTCTCGCCATCCGGCCCGACCATGTGCACCGCACACGCGAGGCAGGGGTCGAAGCTGTGGATGGTACGCAGGATCTCCAGAGGCTGAGTGACGTCGTGCATCTGGTGGTTGTGCATCAGCGCAGCTTCATACGGACCAGGCTGGCCCTCTGCATCGCGCGGTCCGGCATTCCAGGTGGTGGGCACGACGGCCTGGTAGTTGCTCAGCTTGCCGTCTTCGATGACCGTGAAGTGGGTCAGGGCGCCACGCGGGGCTTCCATGTAGCCGACCCCCTTGGCTTGCTTGGGCCAGGTCTTCGGATGCCACAGGTCCTCGTTGAAGGTACTGAGGTCTCCACTCACGAGGTTGGCCATCAGGTTGTCGTACCAGGTCATCATGTTGTCGGCGATGATCTTGGTCTCCAGCGTGCGGGCCGCAGTGCGCCCCATGGTAGAGAACATGGCCTCGATCGGGAGATCCAGCTGGGTGAGCGCCATTGTCGCCAGTTCCTTGGTGGGCTCATGGCCGCTGGCATAGAGCATCAGCACCCGGGCGAGGGGACCCACCTCCATCGGCTTGCCACGCCAGCGCGGTGACTTGACCCAGGAGTAGTCGTTCTCGACATCGAGGAACTTGTACGGGGCTTTCGGACCCGTGTAGTTCAAGTTGGTTTCCCCGTCCCAGGGGTGCAGACCGACGTCCTTGCCACCCTCGTAGTCGTACCAGGAGCTGGAAACGAATTCCTGGACCTGTTCAGGGTCGGTCAGGTCGAGCGGATGCACCTTGGACAGGTCGCGATCGAGAATCACGCCCGCGGGGATCAGATAGCTGGACGGGTCGCCGTGACCTTCGGCCGGGAAATCGCCGCAGGTCAGGAAGTTGCCTACGCCTTCACCGCGTTCGAACCAGTCCTTGTAGAAGCTGGCGATCGCCAGCGTATCCGGAACGTAGACCTCGTCCACGAACTCCTGCATCTGAATGATCGCGTCGCGCACGATGCTCATGCCCAGGTCGTTCATCGTGGTCTGACCATTACCGGTGGGGCCGCCGCTGAACGCGGTTGGGGCGCCGCCGACCACGAAGTTCGGGTGCGGGTTCTTGCCTCCGAAGACCGCCTGCAGCTTGGCGACATCGCGCTGCCAGGCCAGGGCATCGAGGTAATGCGCGACCGCCATCAGGTTGGCCTCGGGCGGAAGTTTGTACTCGGGATGACCCCAGTAGGCATTGGCGAAGATCCCCAACTGCCCGGATTCCACCAGGTTCTTCACCTTCGTCTGTACGTCGGAAAAGTAGCCCGGGGAGGAGTTGCGGTATTTGGAGATCGACTGCGCCAGTTCCGAGGTGGCTTTCGGGTCTGCCTGCAGCGCGGAGACGACGTCCACCCAATCCAGTGCATGCAGGTGATAGAAGTGCATCACGTGATCGTGGATGTACTGCGCTCCGCTCATCAGGTTGCGGATCAACTGGGCGTTCGGCGGGATCGGATAATCGAGTGCATTCTCGACCGAGCGGATCGAGGCCACGCCGTGCACCAGGGTGCAGACCCCGCAGATGCGCTGGGCGAAGGCCCAGGCGTCGCGCGGGTCGCGGCCCTTCATTACGATCTCGAGCCCGCGCACCATGGTGCCGGAGCTGTACGCACTCGTGATGCGGTTCTCGCTATCGGTTTCCGCCTCGATGCGCAGGTGACCTTCAATACGGGTGACCGGGTCAACAACGATTCTATCTGCGCTCATTTTTTAGCTTCCTCTACCAGATTGTCAGCCACCAGCTCGAGGAGGCTGTTCATTTGTTTATCCCAGTTCAGCTTCTCGCCGCTGTCGTCGAAGTTCTGACGGCAGTTGGAGCAACTGGTCACCATCATCTCGGCGCCGGTCTCGCCCAGTTGCCGGAACTTGGCGCCCATGACCTTGTAGCGCAGGGTATCGGCACGGTGAATGGTGATCACGCCGCCGCCGCCGCCGCAACAGGTGTTCATGCTGCCGCCGCTCTTGGACTCGATGAGCTTGACACCGAGCGCCTCGAGCACCTTGCGGGGAGCACTGGTGGCACCACCACGGCGGGAGACCTGACAGGGATCATGGAAAGCCACGGTCTTGTTGACGGTCTTGAGCTTGAGCGAGCCCGAATCCACCGCGTCGGCCAGGAACTCGGAGATATGCTGGACCTTGAAGGGCAGCGGTTTGCCGTACATGTTCGCCCCCTGCCAGCGCAAGGCCTGGTAGGCGTGCCCGCACTCGGGCAGGATCACCAGCTTGGCGCCGATCTTCTCGGCCGTGGCGATGACCTTCATCGACATTTCCTTCTGCCAGCCGGTATTGCCCGAGAGCAGGCCGAAATTGGTCGCCTCGTAGCCGTCGGTACGGAACGTCCAGCTCTTGCCCATCTGGTTCAGGATTTTCGCAGTCGCGGCCATCGATTCCGGATACTTCTGGATTTCGATGGAGGACATCAGAACCAAGACCTCGGCCTCGTCCTCATTCATGTGCATGTCGACTTCATGCTCGTCGCCCATCCACTCGACGCGATCCTCGAAGACCTGCGGCGTTGCGCCCAGCGGGCTGCCCTCGCGTTGCGCCTTCTCGGTGACCGTGTAGAGCTCGTGCGGGACCAGACCTGCGTGGAACATGCCATGGCGGGCCATCCCGACCAGCGTCGCGATGTCGATGCTCATCGGGCAGATCAGCGTGCAGCGTCCGCACATGGTGCAGGTGTCGTACAGCAGTTCCTGCCATTCCTTGAGCTCGTCGAGAGTGACATTCTTCTTCAGGTTGAAGGTCTTGTAGAAGAAGGCCAGGGGACCAGCCTCGCGCTTGTACGCCTGCTTGAAGGGTTCGAGCTTCCAGATCGGGGTGTGCCGCGGATTGCCGCTGGCCTCGTAGAACGGGCAAGCATGGGCGCACGCGCCGCAGTGGATGCAGGCCTCCATGTAGGTGGCGGTGACGCGGCCGAAGTCTTTGGCGAAGTTGGTCATCGCCTTTTCGACCCGCTGGTTGTCCGTCATGTCACCCTGGAGATCAACGCGCGTACCGGGCTCCACCACCGAGAGACGCTTGGCCTCGAGGTCGAGGGCCATTTCAGTCGTTGTCTTACTCATGCCATACCCCCCCTGCGTGCGAACCGGGATCCGGTGGTGTACCGGGAAACCACGAACCAGAACGAATGCATCAGCTTGCCGAACGGGAAGTAGATCAGCAGCAGCCAGACACTCAACAGATGGATGGCCAGTCCGGTTTCATAATGCGGCCAGAGGTTGGCCGTCGTCGCCAGGCCGGTTACGAACGGCAGGGTGGTGACGAACCAGGTCGCGTAATCGTCGAAGTTCGAGATCAGCCGCTGGACCGGGTTGACCAGCCGCTTGGTCAGCGCGATGAACAGCGCCACCGTGGTGATCAGTGCTACGAACGTGATGACGCCGCCCGGCAGAGTCCACCAGGTGAACCCGACGATGTCTGCGAAGAACAGCATGTGCGGCGTGCCGAAAAAGAGCACGATGAACAGGCCAAGGTGAATCACGTAGCCCACGATGTACTGGGCACCCACATAGGGCACGAAGGGCTTGTAGGGCCAGGCGTGTGCGAACAGGCCCTTGATGCCGCCGATCCAGGCACCCTTCTGACGAGGCTCCGAGAGGTCCTTCTTCTGGCGCAGCGCCCAGACGCCGACGAGCCGCCAGACGATGCCCAGAACGAAGATGAAGATCGCGATCTGCATGGCGGGACCGCGTGCAAAGTCAAGTAGCGTCATGACTACTTACCTCCCGAGATTTTGTCTTGATTCTTGCGCGACATGACCGCCGACGCTGCCCCGAGGGCCACACCGGCTGCCGCCGCGATCGCGATGCCCTCCGCGGAACCCCACTGTCCTGCAGACAGCGGCTTGTAGAAGCTGTCCTTGTCCCAGAAGTTGGGTTCGGAGCAGCCCAGACAGCCATGCCCGGACTGGATGGGCCAGCTGACGCCCTGGTTGAACTTCATCGTCGCGCAGGCGTTGTGGGTGATCGGGCCCTTGCAGCCGACTTCGAACAGGCACCAGCCCTTGCGCGCGCCCTCGTCGTCGAAGCTCTTCGCGAACTTGCCTTGGTCGTAGAACGGCCGGCGGTAGCAGCGGTCGTGGATGGTGTCGCTGAAGAAGGCGGACGGCCGCTTCAGTCGATCGACCGCCGGCAATTCGCCGAAGGCCAGGAAACTGGTCAACACGCCGGTCATGACCTCCGGAATCGGGGGGCAGCCCGGGACGTTCAGGATCGGCTTGTCGGTAATGATGTCCTCCACGCCGACCGCGCCGGTTGGATTGGGCCTAGCGGCGCCGACCCCGCCATAGGCGGCACAGGTGCCGATGCTGACGATGGCTGCTGCGCCTTCGGCGACTTCCCGGAGCGACTCGAGGTGGGTCTGGCCGTGGGAGGTCGAGTAGATGCCGTCATCCTTCAGCGGGATGGAACCGTCGACGAGGACCAGATACTTGCCCCAGTTCTCGTCCATTGCGTTGCGCAGTGCCTCGACGGCCTGATCGCCCGCCGCCGCTTGCAGCGCATGCTGAAAGTCCAGCGAGATGAAGTTGAAGATCAGGTTCTCGACGGTGGGCGAGAACGCACGGGTCAGGGACTCGATGCAGGCGGTGCATTCCTGGTAGGACATCCAGATGACGGACTGGCGGCGCGCCTGTGCGAGGGACGCTGCCATGGCCGGAACCATGGTGGCGGGGATGGCCATGCTCGAGGCCACTCCCGCACAGAACTTGAGGAACGAACGCCTGGAGATGCCCTGGCGTCGCAGTTCCTCTCCTAAGGTTAACGAGTGCTCTTTCATGCCGACCCCCTTGTGCAAGTCGTCGCTGGATTGCGAGTGGTCAATGGGAATTCCTTTCGGGTTCTTCGAACAGCTTTGAAAAACGTTCGGCGCTCGCCTGGATGTCTTCCGGGTGCGCCTCGAGGATCATCGGCACCGTGCCGATCTCCAGTTGCTGGGCGGCCGGTTGGTCGCCAGCGTTGTAGTACTTGACCCACCACACCCCCGGGAACGAGGTCTCGTGGACCTCGGTGCGTCCGGAGGCGCTGACCTCTGCCGAGACTTCGCCACGCCCGAGTCGGTCCTCCAACACCTGAAAGTCGCCTTCGCTGAGGGGCAGGTTGCCGAGTTCGACGATCTGACGCTCGCCGCCCTGGGCAACGGTCAGCAGGTGGTTGGCGACCTCGTGCAGCAGGGCGTCCGCCATGCCGGTCGGTTCGGTACTGGCCGGGCCGGGGCCAGCGTCGAAATGGACGGGAATGTCCTTCAGACTCATGACTGCCACCGGCGGGTGATTTCCATCACCGTCTCGCAGGCACTCGGGATCGCGTTCTCGACCGCCTCGGTGGGGCGTTCACCCCAGTCGAAGTCCTGGGGCTGGATGCCGACCAGCGCACGCCGCGCGGGGAGGAGACCCTCGAGCGCCGCCACGGCGAGGAGGTCGGAAAGGCTGACCTCGTGCACGCTGCTCTTGCCGCCGGTGCTGATGAAGTGATCCATCGCATCGCCTTCGAACACCTGGATGGTGCCCGGCGCCGCGTTCAGTGCGGCGGTGTCGACCACGATCAGGGCATCGGTCGAGACGATCGCGTTGGCCAGCATGAAGCTGAGCGTACCGCCATCCATGAATTCGATGCCGGGTGTCCCGGCCTGTTCCTGGGCCAGTCGGTTGACGATGTAAACGCCAACGCCTTCATCGGTGAGAAGGATGTTGCCGATCCCGAGAACGAGCACGGAATCGCTTTTAACGACCTGCGGAGAGGGCGCTGGAGCTTCGGCCGGAGTTGCGCTGGTGATCATCTGTGCCCTTTGACGGCGCCCGCTGGGATCGCCGGCTGTGTCCTGGTGGTTGGGTATGACAAATGCATCTTTTATATGACTAAATCAGCTGTTTCTGATGTATGGCGCAAGGATGCGGGACGGCGTGCCCTACGGCGGTGATCTAGATCACATTCAGCCCCGTTCCAGTGTGGGAAGGTACCGCTGCGGCATGGGCCTGTCAGACTATGGGCGGGGTCTCGCTGCAAGTCTGTTCGGCGGGCGTAGAAAAGGATGAGCAACGATGTGTCTGGGTATTCCCATGCTGGTGGTGGAGTCGGATGAATTTACCGCCCTGTGTGAGCGGCGGGGCGAGCAGCGGCGTCTGAACATGATGCTGATCGGTCCGCAGCCGGTGGGGACCTGGGTCCTGGCCATCATGGACCATGCCCGGGAGGTCCTCGCGCCAGAGCAGGCGAAGCAGATCGACGAGGCCGTGTTGGGGCTGGAAGCCGCCATGCGTGGTGAAACCGATCTGGACAGCTTTTTCGCCGATCTCCAACTCCCCTCCGCGATCGGGCCGCCACGGTAGCGCGTTCTTGAACCAGGAAGCCGAAGCCATCCGGCGGCGTCTGGAGGAGGTTTTCCGCCGCGTACAGGCCGAGCGCATGCAGGACATGCCGCTGCTGCACCGCGTCCTGGAGGTCGAGGCCCTGGGATTCCGGCGCAGCGGGGCCGCCCACGTCGGGGTGCTGATCACTCCGTGGTCGATGAACCTGCTTCGCCTGCCCGACGCCGACGCGATTCCCGAGGGTCGGACCGGCACCCGGGAATTGCCCCGAGGAGCAGTCGACTTTGTCGGCGCGCGGGAAGAGGGTATCGGGCCCTACGAGACCTGCTCCCTGTTCTCGCCCATGTTTCGTTTTGCGGACCAGGACGCGGCCCGCGCCGTCGCCTTCGAGACCTTGTCGCTGCTGCTGCAACCCGGCCCGGACCTGAAGCCAGCGGAACCGCGGCGTCGCGGCGGCCCGATCGCCGCGTTGCGCCGCAATGCCGACCAGGATTTCGACCGACGCGGGTTTCTCCGCGGAGCGTTTCTGGATGACGACACCGATTCCCGCTGAGGGCCGGGTCGACCTTCGCCTGGATTGGGGCGGGGATGCGGTGGTCGGGGCCGAGGTACGCTCGCGGCGGCCGCAGCCCCAGCGCTTGCTGCTCGGCCAGCCGCCAGCGCATGCGCTGGCGGTGATTCCACGGCTCTACAGTCTGTGCGGGGAGGCCCAGACCGTGGCCGTGGAGGCGCTGCTGAGCCTGGTCGAAAGCGGGACCGTCGATGCAGACAGATCTTCCGGTTGGGCTGAGCGCATCCGCCTCGAGAACCTCCGCGAGCACCTCTGGCGTCTGGGGCTGGACTGGCCCGGGATGGCCGGTGAGGCTCCGCAGCCGGGCCCCCTGCGCGAGTTGCTGGCCGGTCGTGAACGCTTCGCGCAGGATCGGGAGGCTGCGCGCGCCTGGGCATTGCAGACGTCCACCACGCTGTTCGGGGATGCCGCCCTGTCCTGGCTGGATGACGGGGACCCGCAAACCTTCGATCGCTGGCTGCACGATGCGCCGACGGTCCTCGCGCTGCTGCTGCGGGGATTGCAACCGCGGCTTGCCGGGCTGGGTCGCTCGCGGGCGCCGTTGTTCCGGGACGCCGATCTCGAACTCATGGTGCAGGATGTGCTGCCCCGGCTTCGCGACGACCCGGAGTTCCACTGGCGCCCGGACTGGCGCGGGAGCGTCTTCGAAATGGGGCCCCTGGCGCGCTGTCGCGAACGACCCCTGGTCGCGTCGCTGCTGGCGCAACGGGGTGCAGCGGATTCCTGGATCCGGGTGGTGGCACGGGTGCTCGAACTGGCCCAGGGCTTGCGCTCCCTGGTCGAGGGCGCGGCGGCGGCACACGCGCTGGCCTGGCAGCGGCGGGATGACGAGGCCGTTGTGGCGCTGGAGATGGTGCGCGGCGTGCTGCTGCACTGGATCCGGGTCGATGCGGGACGCGTTGGAGATTACCGCATCGTCGCGCCCACGGAATGGAACTTCCATCCGCGAGGTCCGATGCACGAAGGCCTGCTGCAGTTGCTGGGCAGTGACGAACAGCAGTTGCGGGACGCCGTGGCCCTGCAGGTGATGGCTCTGGATCCCTGCGTGCAATACCAGTTGGAGATCGTCCATGCATGAAATGTCGCTGGCCGAGGGCATCCTGCGCATCATCGAGGACCAGGCCGCCGAACGCGGCTTTGATCGTGTCCTGCGGGTCAGGGTCGAGGTGGGCCGGCTGGCGGGCGTGGAGGTCGCGGCCCTTCGCTTCAGCTTCGACGCCGTGATGAACAACAGCGTGGCCGAATCGGCCGTGCTCGAGATCATCGATACACCCGGCCAGGGGTGGTGCCTGGATTGCGGTACGAGCGTGGAGATCAGCGCCCTGTACGACGCCTGTCCCCTCTGCGGCGGGTACCGGGTGCAGGCCACCGGTGGCATGGACATGCGCGTGCTGGACCTGGAGGTCGACACGGTCGACCCGCAGCCGTCCGGAAGCGGGCGCCCCGCTCGCTGAGGACGCCGATCCCGGGTACCGACCTGGGCAGCGAATGACCGGGAAGATGAGCCAGCGCAATACCCCAGCGCGGCATCAGGATTATTGTTGCTGTGCAGCATGGTCGGGCGGGTACGAATCGACCAACAGCAGGGGCTGGCGTAGCGGATCATCGGGCAAAGCCCCACGATCCGCCTCATGAACAGCGGGAGTGTAGCCGCTGCGATTACCATTGCCGCTCGAGGAAGCGGATCTCAGGAGGTCACCGATGTGCACGGTATGCGGTTGTGGAGAAGGCGAGACGCGGGTGGAAGGGCGGCCGGTGGGCTCCCATGAACACGAGCATCGCCATGCCGACGGCACGGTGCACAGTCACGCGCACGATCATGTGCACGAGCATGAACATGGTGCCGGGCATGAGCATCAGCATGGGCACCAGCACATGCACCGTCATGCCGACGGCACGGTGCACGTCCACGTCCACGATCATGCAGGCGAACACGGCCACGGCGAGGCGCACGGCCATCGGCACGAGCACGCGCATCCGCATCGTCATGGGGATGGCACCGAGCACAGTCATCCGCACGACCACGCGCAGGACCATGGCCATGGGACGGGGCACGAACATCAACACGCGCAGCCTCACCAGCACGAACACCGTCACGCCGACGGCACGGTGCACGCCCATCCGCACGACCACGATGCCCATCATGGGCACGGCACCGGCCACGACCATGGACACGCCGGCGCCGAGGCGCCCGCGCGGTCCGGAGACGACTTCCACTACGGGCACGGCCCGGCACATGCGCATGCGCCGGGCATGACCCAGGAGCGCATGGTCCGCATCGAGCAGGACATCCTCGGCAAGAACAACGCGTACGCGAACAGCAACCGCGAACACTTCCAGCAGCACGGCATCCTCGCGCTGAATCTCGTCTCCAGTCCCGGTTCCGGCAAGACCAGCCTGCTCACCGCGACGATCGAGAGGCTGCAGGGACGCTATCCGGTCAGCGTGATCGAGGGCGACCAGCAGACCAGCAATGACGCCGAGCGCATCCGCGCCACCGGTGCACCGGCGGTGCAGGTGAATACGGGCAAGGGCTGTCACCTCGACGCGCACATGGTCGGGCATGCGGTCCAGCATCTGAAGCTGGAGGAGCGCGGCCTGCTGCTGATCGAGAACGTCGGCAACCTCGTCTGTCCGTCGGCCTTCGATCTCGGCGAGGCGCACAAGGTGGTGATCCTGTCGGTTACCGAGGGCGAGGACAAGCCGTTGAAATACCCGGACATGTTCCACGCCTCGGACCTGATGATCCTGAACAAGATCGACCTGCTTCCCTACGTCGATTTCGATGTCGAGCGGTGCATCGAGTATGCGCGTCGGATCAATCCAAGGTTGGAGGTCCTTCAGGTCTCGGCCCGGACCGGCGAAGGCATGGACTCCTGGCTGAACTGGTTGCAGACAGCGATGGGTCCGGAGTCGGCGGCGCCTGTGGACGACGTCGAGGCGCTGCGCCGTCGTGTGGCCGAACTCGAGGCCGCGTTGCAGGAGGCCCGGCAGGGGCGCTGAATCGGGAACCAGCGTGCGGCCTTTTCCGCCCTGCAGACCCGCTTATGGTGTGCGGGAGCTTGCTCCCGCTTGTCGGCGCCAGGACGTAGCGGTCCCTTGTGGGAGGCGAGCCCTCTCGGCGACCGAACGGCGGAAAACTTTCGCTCAGAGGCTGACCTCCCACAGAGGCGTCCCTTGAAACTGCGGCAATCCGACCAACTGCCGAGCCTTGGTGCTCAAGGATCCATCGTTGGGGTGGCGCGCTCCGAGGCCATGAGAGTTAACGTGAGAGAACACGGCCGGCGACCCCGGCGAACTGTGTGGTCGAAGAGTGCAGCGTCCTCTGCCGCACAACGTCTGCAATGTCCGGGCGACCACGAAAGTCCTGGCGCTCGATGGCGGATGACGGCCTTGCTTTGTTTCATGGTTGGGGGTGAGTTATGGCCATGACAGTGACGGCCGAACCGATCCGCCGCCGCGTCCGTGTCCTCGGCCAGGTCCAGGGTGTCGGCTTTCGTCCCTACGTCTACGGTCTCGCCGTCGAACTCGGACTCACCGGTTGGGTTCTCAACGACGCCGCCGGCGTCGATCTCGAAATCCAGGGCGGCCCGCAGGCCGTCGACGCATTCCTGCACCGCCTTCCCGCCGAGGCACCGCCGCTGGCCCGCGTCGACGCCATCGAGACCACCGATCTGGCCCCAGAACCGTCCGGTGCCGATCCTGCTTTCCGGATCGCGCCTAGCCGCGCCGGTGCGGTCCGCACCGGCATCACCCCCGACGCGGCCGTCTGCTCCGCCTGCCTCGAAGAACTCTTCGATCCGAAAGACCGGCGCTACCGCTACCCCTTCATTAACTGCACCCATTGCGGCCCGCGTTACACGCTGACCCGCGCGCTGCCCTACGACCGGCCGAACACCAGCATGGCGGCGTTCACCCAGTGCGCGCCCTGCCAGTACGAATACGACGACCCGGCGAACCGGCGCTTTCACGCCCAGCCGAACGCCTGCCCGGACTGCGGCCCGAGCCTCACACTGCTCAACCCGGACGGCACCAGGATCAGCACGGCGGATCCGATCGCCGAAACCGTGCGGCGTCTCCGGGCCGGCGAGATCCTGGCGGTGAAGGGCCTGGGCGGCTTCCACCTGTTCTGCGACGCGCGCAATGCCGACAGCGTGGCCCGACTGCGCGCGCGCAAACACCGCGAGGAGAAGCCGCTGGCCGTCATGGCCGCGAACCTTAACGTCCTCGAAGGCCTGGTGGACATCGGCGAAGCCGAGGATCGACTTCTGCGCTCGCACGACCGGCCGATCGTGCTGCTGCGCAAGTCCCCCGGCTGCGACGAAGCCCTTCCCGGTGTCGCGCCCGGACTCGCCTGGCTGGGCGCGATGCGGGCCTACACGCCGCTGCACTACCTGCTGTTCCACGACGCGGCAGGCCGCCCCCCGGGTACCGCCTGGCTGGAAGCCGAGGACGCCGATCCCTGGCTGCTCGTCTGCACCTCGGCCAACCCTGGCGGCGAGCCGCTGGTCACCGACAACGCCGAAGCCGTGCGACGCCTTGCCGGCATCGCCGACGCGCTGCTGGTGCACGATCGCGATATCCTCGTGCGCTGCGACGACTCGGTGATCCGGGTGGGCGCCGGTGGTGCGTCGTTCCTGCGCCGCGCGCGCGGCTCCACCCCGAACGCGATCCGACTGCCGCGCGGCGGCCCCGCGGTGCTGGCACTCGGCGCCTGGCTGAAGAACACGCTCTGCGTGACCCGCAACGACCAGGCCTTCCTCTCGCAGCACATCGGCGATCTCGACAATGCCTCGACCTGCCGCTCACTGGACGAGACCGCCCGGCATCTGCTCGACATCCTCGAGATCCGGCCCGAACGCATCGCCTGCGACTGGCACCCGGACTTCTACAGCAGCCAGCTCGCCGCAGCGATGGCCGAGGAACTCGATGTCCCGCTGATCCGCGTGCAGCATCACCATGCCCACCTCGCGGCGGTGCAGGCCGAGCACGGACTCGATGAACCGGTGCTCGGCATCGCGATGGACGGCGTCGGCCTCGGATCCGATGACGCGCCCTGGGGCGGCGAACTGCTGCATCTGGAAGGCGCTGGATTCGAACGCCTCGGTCACATCGCCCCGCTGTCGCTCCCTGGCGGCGACCGCGCCGCGCGCGAACCCTGGCGCATGGCTGCGGCCGCGCTGCACGCGCTGGGCCGGGGAGGGGAGATCGCCATGCGCTTTCCCGACCAGCCCCTGGCGTCCCAGCTCGCGCAACTGTTGGAACGCGGCATCAACTGCCCGTTGACCACCAGCCTCGGCCGCCACTTCGACGCCGCCGCCGGCCTGCTCGGCATCAAGCCCGTGCAGCGCTTCGAAGGCCAGGCCGCGATGCTGCTCGAAGGACTCGCCGAGCAGCACGGCACCGCCGACCCGCTCCCGAACGGCTGGCGTCTCGACCCCGGCCACACCCTGAACCTTCTCCCCCTTCTGGCCTGGCTGGCCGACCGCGCACCGCAAAGCGGCGGCAAGCCGCCGCACTCCAAAGTGGCAGCCCATGGAGCGCGGGAGCTTGCTCCCGCTTTGCCAGCATCAGAACCCGGCACCACGCCCGACAGCGGTGGCTTACCGCCGCCTTCCTGCCACAGCGGACACGCCCCGGAAACCCTCCACCAGGCCCACGCCGCCGCCGTCTTCCACGCCACCCTCGCCACCGCCCTCGCCGACTGGATCCAACCGATCGCCGCGGACACCTGCATCCGCCACCTCGTCTTTAGCGGCGGTTGCGTGCTCAATCAGGTCCTGATGACCGACCTCGAACGCCGCCTGACTGCCGCCGGCTACCAGGTCCACCTCCCACGTCTCGCCCCCGCCAACGACGGCGGCCTCAGCCTCGGCCAGGCCTGGATTGCGATGAATGCACGATAGACGTCCGGCCCAACGGACCTAGGCCTACGGGGGGCCTACGGGCGGGGCCTACGGGGTCGGACCAAGGCAAGCCCCTGAATCGAAAACGAAACAGGGTCTGATTGAGGGGTGTTTTCGGCCTTGGAGACCCCATTTGTGGGCCGAAATGGGCGGTCTAAGAAAAACGTCGTTCGTGGCCACGCTTCAGCGGTCGCAGGCTTTCTCCCTGAACGGGTGTTTTCGGCCCCGAAACTGCCCGTTTAAGGCCTGGAATGAGGCGAAATGACCTTTAAACGGATTTAAAAACAGGCGCTTGCGCTGGTCCGACCCCGGTCAGCACCCAGCTTGCTGATTCGTGTGACCCTGCCTTCCGCTGAGCGCGGTGGGGCTTGCGCGATACGCGGCACTCTGCAGCAAATAGACATACATATAGCCATATGAAAATATGGACATTCAGGCCCGAGTTTGCTAGGGTCCGAGCATGAGCATGGAAAGCTTTGAATGGGATCCGGAGAAGGATCTGCTCAATCAAGGCAAACACGGTGTTTCCTTCGCCGAAGCGCAGGCGGCTTTCGCTGATCCGGACCGCGTTATTGCGGAAGACCTGTCCCACAGCCAGAGTGAGAAACGGTATTACTGTTTCGGAAAGGCGGGGGAGGGTATTTTGACTGTTCGATTCACGTACCGTCGTGGTCTGATCCGGATTATTGGAGCAGGCTATTGGCGCAAAGGTAAACAGATTTATGAGCGCGAAAATAAAATACAGTGACGAACCCGTCGGGCCGGTCAAGGTCGTGCCGGATTTCCTGCCGGCCCCAGAGGAGCTTGTGTTCAAGGAGGATACGGTAAAAGTCACGATTGCGCTGAGCAAGGAAAGCGTCGAGTTTTTCAAGCAAGAGGCGGAAAAGCATCATACCCAGTACCAGAAGATGATTCGTCGGCTGCTCGATGCCTATACGTTGGCGCACAAGCAACCACTCACCAAGCGTTCCAGTCGACGCCGGAAACACGGGGATAGCCGCGGAGGTTGAAATGCCGGGAGAAAAACCGGGTCAGAGAGGATTTTGCTCTAATGCTTTCTGCTGATCATGTAACCGCATAATCATCCATCCCCGCCCGTTCACAAGGAGGTGAACCGTGCCCCGAAAGCCCCGCTTTACCTTGCCGGGAGTTCCCCAGCACGTCATTCAGCGCGGCAATAACCGCGAGCCGTGCTTTCTGGCGGAACAGGACTATCGGCGCTATCTCGAAGACCTGGCCGCCGCGGTCGAGAAATCCGACTGTCGGGTCCACGCCTATGTGCTGATGACCAATCATGTCCACCTGCTGGTCACGCCTATGCAGGAACACGGGATTGCGGCGATGATGCAGGCGCTCGGGCGGCGCTATGTGCAGTACATCAACAAGCGCTACCGGCGGACCGGGACCCTGTGGGAAGGTCGCTACAAGGCGAGCCTCGTGGATTCCGAGGCCTATCTGCTCACCTGCATGCGCTATATCGAGCTCAATCCGCTTCGGGCCGGGATGGTGGCGCATGCCGGCGAGTACCAATGGTCGAGTTATGGCGCCAACGCCCAGGGACGGCCCGACCCGCTGCTGTCTCCCCACCTGCTGTACACAGCGCTAGGCTCGGCGGCCGGCGATCGCCAATTCGCCTACCGGGAGTTGTTTCGAGATCACATGGACGAGACACAGTTGCACGAGATCCGCGATGCCCTCGACCATGAGCTGGTTCTCGGGCGTTCCACCTTCAAGGACAAGATCGAGGCCATGACCCACCGGCAGACCCGGCTGGGCAAACCCGGACGGCCGCGTGTGGAAGAAGAGGGCCGGGTGTATTACATCGACTGGTAGAATAATGGAAAAGCCTCTCTGACCCCGGTTTCCCTTATCACGCGGGTCGGCTGAATGCAGATTCCACGCCTGAAGACGTTCTCCAGGGCCGACGGCTGGCTTGCCACGACCCCGGAAATGCGAGAGACCCTGACCAGCATCGGCTACCCCGCCGAGCGCATCTTTCTGGTCCCAAACTTCCTTGCTGAGACCAGCGCGCCGCGACCGCTCGGGTCGCCCCGGATGCCGCCGCGGGTCGGTTCCATGGGCCGGTTTTCGCGGCGCAAGGGCTTTCATTTGCTGATCGAAGCGATCGCGCTGCTCCGCGCCCGTGGCATCGAGGTCGAGTGTGCGATTGCGGGGGACGGCAGAACCCGTGCCGAGCTCGAGAGGCAGATCGCAGACCGCGGGATGTCCAGCTGCATCGAGCTGGTCGGTTGGCTGGACAGCTCACGGAAAGTCCGGTTTCTCGAGGGCCTCGACCTGTTCGTGAGCCCCTCGCTGAACGAGCCCTTCGGCTTCGTCTACCTCGATGCCATGCGCGTCGGGGCACCGATCATCACCTACCCGACCGTGGGCGCCCGCTACATTTTCTCCTCACCCGGCGTGGCCGAGATGGTGCCCATGGGCGACCCACAGGCGCTGGCCGACGCTATCGAGCGAGTCCTTTCGGACGATGCGCTGCGCGCTTCCCTTGGCGTCAATGCGGAGCGCGCCTTTGCCGCCAGTTTCAGCCTTGAGGCCGGCGCGCAGAACCTGGAGAGGGCGCTGACCACGATGACGGCCCTGAAACGGCGGCCGCCCTCCAGGTAGGTTTGCCGCCTGCTTGAGGCCGCGGTGTTGCCCGTCTTTCGCCTTGATCGAAGTCGACTGGCTCCCCAGTGCGCCATCCCGAAGGAACAATACAAGTACATGAATTATAATGGAGAATATGAGCCCGAAAAGAATCCAGGAAAATTCGTGCGCCGGTCCGACCCCAGTCACCAGTCAGACCAGTCAGAGCCCTCCGCTGCATGGGCATTCCGTCGCATCCCCGGTTTCAGTACTGGACCACCGTGGGGTCCAGGCTGCGCCAGAGGTACCAGGTGGCGACCGTGCGCCAGGGTGCGTGGCGCTCGCCATGTCGGCGCAGGACGCCGGGGGTGGGTCTCGCGTTGTCGAGGTAGTGGAGGGCGACTGCCTTCTGCAGGCCAATGTCGTCGACCGGCCAGACGTCGGGCCGCAGCAGGTTGAAAATCAGGAACATCTCGGCGGTCCAGCGGCCGATGCCGCGCACGCCGACGAGTTCGGCAATCACGGCCTCGTCGGTCATGGTCTCCCAGCGGGCGGGTTGAACGCGACCGTCGACGAAATGACCGGCGAGGTCGCGCAGATACTCGGCCTTGCGGCGCGACAGCCCGCAGGCCGTCAGTGCATCGAGTTCGAGCGTCGCGACCTGTTCGGGGTGGACCGTCTCTACAAAGCCCGCGAAGCGGGCCCAGACGCTATCGGCCGCCTTCACCGAGATCTGTTGCCCCACGATCGCGCGTGCCAGCGTCTGGAATGGGTCACCACGCGTAGTCAGCACCGTGTCGGGGTAGCGTGCAATGAGGGACGCCATCACGGGGTCGGCTTCGCCGAGTTCGGCGCAGGCGCATTCCCAAAACTCGGGTATTGGCATGGTGTTCAATCGGTGCCGGAAATGGCCCAAGGTGCCTGAGCCCGCATTCGTTGTCACGGCCGGCGCAGCGCGCGTCGCGGGCATCAAGGGGTCCGGACCACGACAAATTCCTGAAGCGACCGGGAAACCGGGGCGGGAAATGTGCCGGTCGTGTGACGAAAAAAGCGATTGACCTCGGTGTGCCCCGTCGGTCCAGGCGCTCAATCGGAGCGCACTGGTCGAAACAACAGCCAGGCGAGCCAGATCAACATGGCGATTGCCAGAAGGGACATGAATGATGCGGCCGGCGAGGGATTCAGGGGCTCCGGGGGTTGCGGCAGCTGTGGTGCCAGCGCGCGCGCCTGGGGCAGCATCGGATAGATGTCCTCGGTTTTTCCGATCGCGGCATTGATGCGTTCGACGGCCTGATCCGTCAATGGGAGCGCACGCGGAATGAAACTCGCCCCCGGGCCCTGGGTGCCAATTGTGATCTCTTCCATCGGAGCGGGGCCGGCCAGCACGAGTTGGGAGACCAGGGTCTCGACCGGCTCTCTCAACCCCGGCACCTGCACCCCGGAAAGGAATGGCGCGTAGTCGGCTGGCACAAGGCGGCCCGGCTGCAGGTAGGGAAAGACGATGCGGTTGTTGCGCTGGTTCCAGTTGTCGACCGCGATCAGGAGCAGACCGCGTTCGAGCAGGGTGAGGGCCGTCGAGTTGCCGGCGGGCTGCATCAGGATCGCGACGTCCGCCCCGCTCTCGATCAGCGAGTCCGCCAGGGTATCAGCGGTCTCGCCCTCGACCGGCAGTAGCGTGGCCGAGAGCTGAAGACCGTCGATGATCGACTGTGCCGCGCTGTAGCCGCTCGATCCCTCGGGGCCGGTGGCGATGACATCGGCATCT
>Ga0207421_10001034_pt1 | contig 36249 bp, 32 predicted proteins | sample SodLakKL_010_SED_4_FD_187542 | JGI IMG/M metagenome (GOLD analysis project Ga0207421, IMG submission 187542) | Alkaline sediment microbial communities from Lake Tanatar, Kulunda Steppe, Russia - 8KL_010_SED (SPAdes) (version 2) | ecosystem: Environmental > Aquatic > Non-marine Saline and...
GTCGGACTCCAGCCAGTAGCCGAGCTGACCGAGCGGGTTCTCGGTACGCACGTAGGTCGCGCCCTCGGGTGCCTTGACCATCTTCGGCAGCTTGGAGTTCACCGCGCCGGCGGGGATGTGGTCGTGGACCTGATCGATGATGTCGAGCGACGCATCGATCCGGCGCAACAGGCAGTAGAAGCGGTCGAAGGCGTCGCCGTTCTCGCCGACGGGGACCTTCACGTCGATCTCGCCGTACTTGAGGTAGGGCTCGGTGACCCGTGAGTCCTCCGGGACGCCGGTGGCGTGCAGCGTCGGGCCGGTCACCCCGATCGACAGTGCCACGTCGGCCGGCAGCGGCCCGACGCCCTTGGTGCGGCCGTGGAAGATCTCGTTGCCGAGGACCAGATCGTCGTAGTCGGGCAGACGCTCCCGCACCTGCGCGGAGACCCGGCGCGATTCCTGCAGGAAGCCCTTCGGCAGGTCGATCTTGAGCCCGCCCACCTGGTTGTAGGTGAAGTGCAGGCGACCGCCGGTCGCGGACTCGAGCAGGTACTGGATGTCGTCGCGCTCCCGGAAGGCGTAGAACATCGGCGTGATCGCACCGAGCTCGAGCGCATAGGAGCCGATGAACATCAGGTGGTTGAGGATCCGGTTCCACTCGGCCATCAGCATCCGGATCCACTGCGCCCGGTCCGGGACCTCCATCTCCAGCATGGTCTCGACCGCGAGTGCCACGCCGAGTTCGTTGGAGAAGCCCGACAGCCAGTCGTGGCGGTTGACCAGCGCCTTGATCTGCCGGTAGTCGCGGTACTCGGCCAGTTTCTCGAACCCGCGGTGCATGTAGCCGATGACCGGCGTGGCGCGCTTGACCCGTTCACCGTCCAGCTCGAGGACGATCCGGAAGACGCCGTGGGTGGCCGGGTGCGCCGGACCGATCGACAGCGACATGTCGGTGGTCGGGAAATCGCCCTCACCGATGATCTCGAACGCGACATCTTCCCCGGGGGCGGTCCCGGGCTGGATGCGTTCCTTGGTCTCCAGCTCGCTCACGCGTCGCCCTCCGGATCGTCGGGGCCGGCCGGGTCGTCCCCGGGCTCGTCGGCAGCTGCACGCTCGGCAGCCTTCTTCGCACGCGCCTCCGCCTGGGCCTTGCGCCGGTCGTCGGCCTTCTTGGCGGCCTCGGCCGCGGGGATGGCGGACTCGCCCTGGTCGGCCACGTCGCTGGCCGGCTCGTCGACGGTGGGCTCACGTTCGGCCTCACCGCCGGACAACTCGACGTCGGCCTCGTGACGCAGCTTCTGCTCTTCCTCGAGGCCGCGCTCCTGATCGCTCGCGAGGACCTGGCCGGAGTCGCTGGCCCGGTCCGCCACCGGAGCGGTCGCCGCGACCTCCTCGCCCTCCTCGGTGACGGCAGGAGGCTCCGGCAGCGGATTGGCGAGCTTGGCCTGTTCGCCCATGACCTTGTCCAGCTCGTACGGACCCGGGGCGTCACCGATGCGCTTCTCGCGCTCGATGATGTTGCCCTCGTCGTCCATCTCCTTCGGTTCCGCCACGCCCGGCCAGGGCTTGGCGGCGCGGGAGGCCAGGTGGAAGTCCTTGCGCAGCGGCCAGCCCTCGAAGTTCTCGACGGTGAGGATGCGGGGGCTGACCGAGGGGTGGCCGGGGAAATCGATCCCGAACATGTCCCAGGTCTCGCGCTCCATCCAGTCGGCCCCGCGGTACACCTCGACCATCGAGGGGCACACCGGCGCCTCGCGTCCGCCCTCGCACCGGGTCCGCAACACGATGCGGTTGCCCGTCGAGGTGGAGTAGAGGATCGCGACGTAGTCGAACCCCTCCTCGCGCGCGTCGACCCCGAAGGCGTTGTCGAACATGTCGTAGGCGAGCAGGGGCTCGTCACGGCACGTGCGCGCCGCGGCGACCCAGGCCTCCTGCGCGATCCAGACCGTGAAGACCCCGAACTCGAGCACGCTGCGCTGCACCCCGTCGCCGAGACGATCGCGCAGCAGCTCTTCGGTCTCCTCGGGCGTGAGGGCACGATCCCGGCGAGCGAGGACGTCGGTCACGAAGAGCTCCCCTCCAACGCGAGCGGCGCGTCGGCACCGAGCGTGACGGGGTCGAGACGGCGTCCGGCGATCCGGTCCTTGAGTGACTCGTTCTGGATGCGGTGCTGCAGCGCGATGATGCCGTCGAGCAGGGCCTCGGGACGCGGCGGGCATCCCGGCACGTAGACGTCGACCGGGATGATCTGGTCCACGCCCTTGGTGACCGAGTAGCTGTCCCAGTACGGGCCACCGCAGTTGGCGCACGAGCCGAACGAGATCACGTACTTCGGTTCGGCCATCTCCTCGTACAGGCGCTTGACCGCCGGCGCCATCTTGTCGGTCAACGTGCCCGACACCACCAGCAGGTCCGCCTGGCGAGGTCCATGGGCGAACGGGATGACCCCGTGGCGGATGAAGTCGTGGCGCGAGGTCGACGCGGCGATGAACTCGATGGCGCAGCACGCCAGACCGAAGTTGAAGCACCACAGCGAGTACTTGCGTCCCCAGTTGAACACGTACTTGACCGGCTGTGGCAGTTCGACCTGATCCATCAGTCCCATGTCAGCACTCCCTTCTTCCATGCGTAGGCGAGACCCTCGAGGAGGGTCAGGATGAACAGGAACATCGCGACCACCGCGAACAGCGGTGAGATCGCGGTGGTCGAGTCCAGGTCGCCGACGATGACCGCCCACGGGAAGAGGAAGACCGCTTCCACGTCGAAGATCACGAACAGGAACGCGAACACGTAGTACCGGACGTTGACCTGCGCCCACCCGGTCCCGATCGCCTCCACGCCACACTCGTAGGTCGTCAGCTTCTGCGGCGAAGGTACCGATGGTCGCATCGCCCGGTTGAGCGTCATGATCACCGCGTACAGCAGGCAGCCGACGACCACGAGCACGGCGAACGTGCCGTACTGGGCGTAGAAGCTCGTCACCCGTTCCTCCCCGGCGGAACCCGCCGTGCCCTACGAGCATGGCCCGGTGAGCCGTGGTCGTGGGTGTGGTGTCGCATCGGACAGCTCGGAAAACGTCTCGGAAGCGCCGGACGGGTGCGTATCGCACCACAGTGCGCGACACGGCCCGTCTCCGGGCCGTGGTGGGGATGCTAGCAACCCTGCCGGACACCGACCCACCCGGGCCGGACGGCCATGGTGCCACGGTCGTGCGCCCGACCCGTTCGCCTCCCACGTGCGAAGCACCGGTGGCGGCGCGCACCCACCCCTACCGTGCACCGCCGAACGACAGGGACCCCGTGGGCAGCAACCGCGTCACGCGTCCGCCCTGCGGTTGCCCGCCGGTCACCGCAGCCGCGGCGAGGTTCTGCGGTCGGTGCGGCGACCCACTCGGGGTCGACGAGCGGCCCGGCCCCACCGCCGGGTCCCGGCGGCGCCGGTGGTCGTGGCGGTCGGCGGCGCTGGCGGTGCTCGCCGTCGCCTCGATCGCGGGGATGGTCGAGCTGGCCGGATCCGGCCGCGCGACCGGAACGTCCGGTGCGCTCCCGGACGAGGTCGCGGTGGACGTGGGTGACCGGAGCCCAGCCGGCGCGGTGGAGCTGCCGGGCGAGGGCGCGGCGCGCGTGCCCCCGGAGCGTGGGCTCGTCTGCCGGCCGAACGACTGCGCCGCCTGGAGCCTGGAACTTCCCCGTGCGACGAGCGTCCTGCCGGTCGGTGATCTGCTGGTGACCGTCGAGGCGTCCCGCGCAACCGCTCACGATGCGCGCCTCGGCGAGCCGAGATGGTCGATCGACATGGGCCCGGTCTTCGCGCTCGGAGCCTCCCCGGATCCCGTCGTGACCGATGCCGACGGCGCGCTGCTACTGCACGAACAGGGCCGGCTCGCCCGGCTCGATCCGCGGGACGGTGACCTGCTCTGGCAGGTGGATCTCGGCACGCGGTGGGTGGAGCGCATCGGACGCACCGAGGACCGGGTCGTGGTCGCCACCCGCGACCGTCTCCGTGGTCGCTCGCGGCCGCCACCGACCATCCTCGTCGGACTCGACGCCGATCGGGGCACCATCCGGTGGGAACGTCGCATCCTCGAGGTCCTGGTCGCCCCGGAGCTGATCCCGTCGGCCAGGTCGCCGACGACCGGTGGCGAGCTCGTCGCCGAGCCGGACGGGCGCCGGTTGACCGCGCCGGCGGGTGTGCTGGCCGTGGCGCTCGACCCCACCACGATCGGCGGCATCGACGTCCTCACCGGGGACACGGTGTGGCAGCGTGCCGCGGTCGGTGGCGAGGTCGTCGGCGAGGTCGCCGGCGACCGGGTCGTGCTGCGCGGCGGCAACGGGCGCACGCTGCTGCTCGACGGCGCGACCGGCGCGAGCCTGACCGACCTCGGCGACACGATCGCGGGGCTCACGGCCATCGGTCCCCTGGTGGTCGCGACCTCGACCGACGGCCGGTCGTCGGTCCTCGACACCGAGGGAGCCGTCACCGACCAACGGACCGGCCCACCCCTCGGTTGGACCGAGACCGACACGGGCGTGTTCATCGCGTGGGAGGACGACGGTTGGGTCCTGCTCGTCCGCTACGGGCGATCGGGTGGCCCGGGCGGAGCCCGGCGTCTCCCGGGGCGGATCGGCAACTGGGGTGGGCGACTGGCCCTCGGCGCCCATCCGGCGAGCGACCTCGTCCGCGTCGTCGGGGTCGACGGGCGCACCACGGTCGCGGTGCGCACCGACGGGCCCACCGAACCACCGCCCAACCCATCCGTCGCACCCTCCGGGACCCGGCTGCAGCTGGTCGGACGGACCATCGTGGCGCGCGACGACGCGGGACTCACCGTGCAGGCGCCGGGCGGCTCGGTCCGGGTCGAGTCCGGCCGCGAGGTGGTGACCGTCGCCGCGGACGGCACCGTGGTGGTGCGCGGCCACGGCGGGCTCCTCGCGATCGGGGCGGACCGGCTCGGTCCCGTCACCCCCGCGAGGCGGCCCGGACGGCCGTGAACGCCCCCCCCGTCCACGGCACGCACCCGGATCAGACCGCAGCGGGAAGCGACCAGTCGATCGGTTCGATGCCGCGCTCGACCAGGAGCGCGTTGGATCGGCTGAAGGGGCGCGAGCCGAAGAACCCGCGCTTGGCCGACAGCGGTGAGGGGTGCGCGGACTCGACCCGGGGCAGATCACCCAACCTCGGCCCCAGGGAACGTGCATCGCGACCCCACAGGATCGACACCATCGGACGATCCCGCGCCGCCAACGCCGCGATGGCGGTATCGGTCACCGTCTCCCAGCCCCTGCCGCGGTGGGAGGCGGGCTCGCCGGGCCGCACGGTCAGGCACCGGTTGAGCAGCAGGACCCCCTGGTCCACCCACGGCGTGAGGTCCCCGTTGGCGGGCTTCGGTGCGCCGAGGTCCTCGCGGTACTCGCGGAAGATGTTGGCGAGGCTCCGCGGCAGGGGATGCACCTCGGGCGCGACCGCGAAGCACAGGCCGATCGGGTGGCCGGGTGTCGGGTAGGGATCCTGACCGACGATCAGCGCGCGGACCTCGTCGAACGGCAGGGCGAAGGCCGCGAATATCCGGTCCGCCGGGGGCAGGTAGCCGTGGCCTGCGGCCGCTTCCTCCCGCAGGAACCGTCCGAGGTCGCGCACGACCGGCTCGACGGGCTCGAGCTGCTCGGCCCATCCGGCGCCGAGCAGCTGGTCGAGTGGTCGCAACTCAGCCACGTGTCGGCTCCGGGTCCGGGCGGTCGCCGCCGAGCGGTCCGCTGCACCCGGGGGACCCATCGATACCCGCAACGACCTCGACCCGCAAGGTGGCCATCAGCGCGTCCTGCCCGATCTCCAGCTGGTCCAGGTCGAGGTCGTCGGGCAGCTCGTAGCTCAGGTCCAGCCCGAGCCTGCCGAACCAGCCGGGCGCCTCCTCCACCGGCGTGACCCGGAGCACGCGATCGCGCACCTCGATCGCCAGGCGCACCTGCACCGGGAAGGACTCGATCCCGAGCCTCGCGACACCGGGCGTGAGCTCCACCACGGGCTCCAGGCCGAACGGGGCCTGCTCGGCCAGGAAGGCCTGCAGGTCGGACGCGCTCAGCTCGAGTTCGAGGGTCGCCTCGGACACCGGTGGCGGGCGTATCGCCCACGGCAGGCCGACCTCGGGCAGCTCCATGCGGGCACGCTCGACCCGGATCTCGTCGAGCTGCAGACCCGTGGCCTGCAGCTCCACACCGCGGGCGCGGCCGAGCAGCAGCCGCGGCAGCACCGGCCGGTCGATGGTCTCGACCTCCAGCTCGTCGAAGGGCAGACACCGCTCGAGCGCGCTGCCCACCACACGCGTGGCGACCGGCAGCGCGGCGAGTTCGACGATCACGGCGGTCACGACCACGAACGCCGCGAGACCCACGAGCCAGCGTCTCACCCGACGCGGTGCACCGCGTACTCGGCGAGGCGGGTCAGGGCCTTGACCACGGGACTGCCCTCGAAGGGCTCGAGGTGTTCGATCGCGGCGCTCACGTAGCCGGAGGCGTCGTCGCGTGCCCGCGACAGCGCGTCGCTGGAACGCAACAGCTCGATGGCGCGGGCCACCTCGGCGTCCGACAGCTCACCGTCGAGCAGGGCCGCGAGTTCGCCGTCCGGGTCCTGGTCGAGCGCGTGGAGCAACGGCAGGGTGCGTACCCCTTCGCGCAGGTCGGTGCCCGGGGTCTTGCCGGTGTCCTCGGGATCGGAGGTGATGTCGAGGATGTCGTCGGAGAGCTGGAAGGCCATCCCGACGTTCCAGCCGTAGCCCGCCGCGGCTTCCACACCGTCGGGGTCGACCCCGGAGAGCAGGGCCCCGTACCGGCACGAGGTGGCGATCAGGGAGGCGGTCTTGCCGGAGATGACCTCGAGGTAGTGCTGACGGGTCGGGGCCAGCTTCGGCACGTCCGGCGGCAGCGCGCCGAGCGAGCCCTGCACCTCGGCGATCTGCCCTTCGCACAGCTCGGCCAGGGTGCGCGCCATGATGCGGGTCACCTCGACGCCGAGGTCGGCCGAGAGCTCCGACGCCCGGGCGAACAGGTAGTCGCCGGTCAGGATCGCGACGGTGTTGTCCCACCGGGAGTTGGCGCTGGGGGTGCCTCGGCGGGCGGGGGCCTCGTCGATCACGTCGTCGTGGTAGAGCGTCGCGAGGTGGACGAGTTCCACGATCACGCCCGCGTCGACGAGCCGCGGTGACGGCCCCTCGCCGAGGTGGCCGGTCAGGGCGACCATCAGCGGACGGAACCGCTTGCCGCCGGCCCCGATGAGGTAGCGGGCGAGTTCGTCGACGAAGGCGTGGCTGGAGGCGACCTGCTCCTGCAACTTGATCTCGACGGCGTCGAGCGTGCCGGTCACCGGCAGACCGTGGGACTCCAGCTGCTCGAGCACGGGCGTCGGGATCGCCAGGCGCGAGCTGGATCGGTCCGCGCCCGGGGCGGGTGCGGGACGGGGGTCCTCGGCGAGGTGCGCGTCGCGCGGGATGTCGTTCACCGGACCAGCGCCGCAGCCGTGTCGGCCAGTTGGAGCAGCAGCTGGGGCTGGACGCCGAGGAAGACCACCAGCGTCGCGGCGATCGCGATGCTGGTCGACAGGCCGGTCGATGCCGAGGGCAGCGGCCGGGTGACGTCCGCCTCCTCGAGGAACATGGCCCCGGCGATGCGCAGGTAGAAGAACGCCGCGACCACGCTGCTGAGCACCCCGATCACCACCAGCCAGGTGAGGCCGGACTCGATCCCGGCCTGGAAGACCACGAGCTTGCCGACGAACCCGGCCGTGGGCGGCAACCCGGCCAGCGACAGCAGGCACAACGCGAGGATGCCGGCGGTGGCCGGCGAGGTCTTGCCGAGCCCGCGGAGGTCGACGAGCGTGACCTCGCCGCGACGGGTGCGTTCGATCGCGACGATGCACCCGAAGGCACCGAGGGTGCCGACCGCGTAGGTCAGCAGGTACCACAGCGTGGCCGACAGCCCGGCGTTGGAGACCGCCACGACCCCGATCGTCGCGTAGCCGGCGTGGGTGATCGAGGAGTAGGCCAGCATCCGCTTGAGGTCACGTTGCACCAGCGCGAGGTAGGCGCCGTAGAGCATGGTGATCGCGGCGAGGACCGACAGCACCGGCACCCACAGGGTCTGCAGGTTCGGGAAGGCGACCAGGTAGAGCCGCAGCAGCGCCGCGAACCCGGCGGCCTTGGTCGCCGCCGCCATGAACGCGGTGATGTTGCTGGGTGAGCCCTGGTAGACGTCCGGGGTCCAGAAGTGGAACGGCACCAGGGCGACCTTGAACCCGATCCCGACGGTGACGAGTGCGAGCCCGAACGCGGACACGGTCCGCAGTTCCCCGAGCGCGCCGAGTTCCGCACCGATCACCGGCAGCGACAGCGACCCGGTCGCCACGTACACCAGCGCCATGCCGTAGAGCAGGATGGCCGAGGCGACCGACCCCATCACGAAGTACTTCAGCGAGGCTTCCTGCGACCGCGGATCACGTCGCGCGAGGCCGGCCAGCACGTACAGCGCGAGCGAGAACACCTCGAGCGAGATGAACAGCGTGATCAGGTCGTTGGCGGTGGCGAGCGCCACCATCCCGACGGCCGACAGCAGCAGCAGCGGCTCGACCTCGGCCCGGTTGATGCGCCGGTCCTGGAGGTAGCCGTAGCCGAGCGGGATCACCAGCAGCGTGCTGAGGTAGACGGTGATGCGGGTGAAGAACGCGATGCCGTCGTTGGCCAGCGCGCCGGCCAGCGCCGACTGGGGCAGGATCGTGGCGATCGTGTCACCGCCGACGTCGAGCACGGCGACGTACTGCCACCCGGTCAGCACCAACGCACCCGCCAACGCGAACCCGGCGCCCCAGGCCTGGACCATCGACGAACGGCGGGGGAAGGCGAAGCCGAGGGCGGGCAGGGCGATGCCGAGCGCGATCGCCACCGCGCCGGGGACCACCGACCCCTGGGTGACCAGCCAGGTGCCGACACCCAGCCCGATCAGTGCGGAGGGGACGGTCACGAGCAGTTCGCGACCCTTGGCGACGGCGACCAGCAACAGCACCAACGCCATCGCGGTGACCAGCAGTTCGGGGGCGAAACTCGACCAGGCGACGTCGGGGATGACCAGGTCGCCGGGCAGGTCCGCGGTCTGGGCGAGGATCATCTCAGCTCTCCTCGCTGGTGGCGGCGATGGGCTCGATCTCGAGTGGTTCCACGCCGACCTCGGTCAGGACGCGGTCGACCGACGGCTCGACCAGGTCGAACAGCGGTTGCGGGTAGAGCCCGATACCGACGATAAGCACCAGGATGGGGGCGAGGATGCCGACCTCGCGGGCCTTGAGGTCGGTGGTGTTCTCGTTGTCGGCGCCGACGAGCGGTCCGTGGAAGATGCGCTGGTAGGCCCACAGCAGGTACAGCGCGGCGAGCACGACCCCGAAGGAGGCCAGCACGGCTGCGGTCCGGTTGGTCTGGAAGGTCCCCAGCAGGATCGGGAACTCGCCGACGAAGCCGTTGAGGCCCGGCAGCGCCAGCGACGACAGCGACACCAACAGCCACAGCCCGGCCATGACCGGCACGCGTTTGGCCAGTCCGCCGAAGGCACTGATCTGGCGGGTGTGCCGCCGTTCGTAGAGGAACCCGATCAGCAGGAACAGCGCGCCCGTCGACAGGCCGTGGTTGACCATCTGCACCACGGACGCCGAGGTGGCCGTGGCGTTCAGCGCGAACGTGCCGAGCACCACGAACCCCATGTGGCTGACCGAGGAGTAGGCGATCAGCTTCTTGATGTCGGTCTGCATCAGCGCCACGAGCGCGCCGTACAGGATCCCGACCACCGACAACCCCAGCAGCCAGGGGGCGAACTCGATGGTGGCCTCGGGGAATATCGGCAGGGCGTAGCGCAGCAGACCGAACGTGCCCATCTTCAGCAGGACGCCGGCCAGGAACACCGACCCACCGGTGGGGGCCTCGGTGTGGGCATCCGGCAGCCAGGTGTGGACCGGGAACAGCGGGACCTTGACCGCGAACGCGAGCGCGAAGCCCGCGAACAACCACCGCTGCTCGGTGACCCCCAGCTCCAGGGCCATGATGTCGGCGTACGCGAACGAGCCGCCCGGCGTCTGGCTGTAGAGGTAGATGATCGCGACGAGCATGAGCAGCCCGCCGAACAGGGTGTAGAGGAAGAACTTCACGGCCGCGTACTTGCGTCCCGCACCGCCCCAGATCCCGATGATCAGGTACATCGGGATGATGGTGAACTCGAAGAAGATGTAGAACAGCAGCAGGTCGGTCGCGGCGAACACCCCGATCACCGCCGCCTCGAGCACGAGGAACGCCGCGGCGTAGCCGCGGACCCGGTCGGTGATGCTGGTCCACGACGCCAGCAGGATCAGCGGGGTCAGGAAGGTGGTGAGCAGGATCAGCACCAGGCTGACCCCGTCGACCGCGAGCGAGAGCTGGGCGCCGATCGCCGGGATCCACACCCAGGTCTCGGCCTGTTGGAGGTTCGGGTCGGCGACGTCGAACTGCACCAGCAGCACCAGCGAGGCCACCAGGGCCGCGAGCGAGGCGACCAGGGCGATCTGCTTGACGCTGCGGTCACCGACCTCGGGCAGGAACGCGAGCAACAGCGCACCCGCCAGCGGCAGGACGATCGTGAGGGAGAGCATGCCCATCGGTTACCTCACCTGCCACAGGAGGAACGCGACCAGGACCAGCGCACCGAGGACCATGCCCCCGACGTAGCCGCGGACGAGTCCCGATTGCGTGCGACGACTGGCGCTGCCGGTCGCGACCGACACGGCGCCGGCGGCGTTGACGGCCCCATCGATGACCCGCGTGTCGAACCAGACCAGTGCCTGCGCGAATCGGCCACCGACACGCACGAAGATCGTCTCGTACAGCTCGTCGACGAAGAACTTGCGCTCGGCGAGTTCGGCGATCGGGCCGCGGATCGGCTCGACCATCCGGCCCTGGCTGACGTCACGCCGTACGTAGGCGAGGTAGGCGAGCGCGATGCCGAGCACCCCGGCTCCGGCCGCGATGGCGATCAGCGCGATCTCCGGGAGCGGACCCGCCGGGGTGAACCCGAGATCGTCGATCGGCCCCACCACCGGGGCCAGGAAGTTGAACAGGGGCCCGGCGTGCACGGGGTTGAGCGCCCCACCCACCAGCGCGAGGAACCCCAGCACGATCAGCGGGATCGTCATCGTCGGGGGCGACTCGTGCGGGTGCACGTCGTCACCGAACCGCGGGGTGCCGAGGAAGATCAGGAAGAACCAGCGCGACATGTAGAACGCCGTCAGTACCGCGGCGATCAGACCGACGATCCAGACCCCGAGGAACCCGTGGAAGTAGGCCTCGGTGAGGATCTGGTCCTTGGAGAAGAACCCGGAGAAGGGGGGGATGCCGGAGATCGCCAACCACCCGATGAACGCGGTCCAGAAGGTGATCGGCATGAGCTTGCGCAGACCGCCCATCCCCCAGGCGTCGGTGCGGTTGGCCATCGCGTGCATGACCGAGCCGGCGGCCAGGAACAGCAGGCCCTTGAAGAACGCGTGCGTGACGAGGTGGAAGATGCCCTCGCGGAACGCCCCGACCCCGACCCCGATGAACATGAAGCCGAGCTGGGAGACGGTGGAGTAGGCCAGGATCTTCTTGATGTCGTCCTGACGCACCGCGATGATCGCCGCCAGCAGGGCGGTGGCGGCACCGATCCAGGCGATGATCGTCATCGCATCCAGCGACATGACCAGGATGGGCGAGAGCCGCACGGTGAGGTAGACGCCGGCGGTGACCATCGTCGCGGCGTGGATCAGCGCGGACACCGGCGTCGGGCCGGCCATGGCGTCGGGGAGCCACACGTAGAGCGGGATCTGCGCGGACTTGGCCGCGGCACCACCGAGCAACAGCAACACCAGGACGAACGCGGTGCCCGAGGCGAGCGCCGGGGCGTTCTCGATCAGCCCGAGGAGGTCGAGCGTGCCGAAGGTCGCGAACGCGAGGAACATCGCGATCATGAACGACACGTCACCGACGCGGTTGGTGATGAACGCCTTCTTCGCGGCCGAGGCGTACTCGGGCTTCTCGAACCAGAACCCGATCAGCAGGTAGCTGGAGAGCCCCACCAGTTCCCACCCGAGGAACAGCGTGAGCAGGTTGCTGCCCAGCACCAGGATCAGCATCGACGCGAGGAACAGGTTCAGGTAGGCGAAGAACCGCCCGTAGCGGCTGTCGCCGTGCATGTAGCCGATCGAGTAGATGTGGATCAGGAAGCCCACACCCGTCACGACCAGCAGCATGACCGCGGTCAACTGGTCGACGAAGATGTCGAAGGTGACCGTCAGCGGGCCGATGTCGATCCAGGTCGGCATCGGCACGATGTAGGTCGCCGGCTCGACGATGACCGTGATCGCCACCGCCGCGCTGAGCGCGAAGGTCAGGCCCGCGACCGCGACCGCGATGTTGGCGACCGCGTCACCGAGCGCGCGGTTCGCGAGCAACACGGCCACGAACCCCAGCAACGGCAGGACCACGATCAGCCACGCCAGGCCGATCACACCGGAGGTCGCACTGACGACCTCGTTGGCGACCCCACCCGCCTCCACTGCAAGCAGGATCACGTCAGAACCTCAACAGGTGGGGGACGTCGACATCGATGGTCCCGCGGCGGAAGAAGAGGTTGACGATCAGCGCGAGGCCGATCACCGCCTCCGCGGCCGCGACCACGATGACGAAGAACACGAACACCTGACCGTCGGGGCCGGCCCACATCCGGGCGGCCGCGGCGAGGGTCAGGTTCACGGAGTTGAGCATCAACTCGACGCACATCAACAGCACGATGGCGTTGCGTCGGATCATGACGCCGGTCAGCCCGATGGCGAACATCAGGCCCGAGAGGATGAAGTAGTAGCCGATGGGCATCTGCTCAGACCTCCCGGTCGTCGGGGCGGCGCTGCGCGAGTTCCTCGGCCATCGAGTCGGGCTTGGTCGCGTCCGTGTCGCCGATGAGCTCGGAGATCGGGATGGGCAGTTCCTTCCCACCCTCCATGGGCGCGTCCGGATCGTCGGGCAGGTGACCGGCGTCCGCCTCGTCCGCGTCCTCCGGCGCGAGGTCGCGGCGACGGGCCATGATCGTGGCCCCGATGGTCGCGACCGTCAGCAGCAGGGCGGACAGCTCGAAGGGATAGGTGTAGCGGGTGAACATCGCCCGGCCGAGGAAGGCCACACCGGCACCGTCGTCCTCCTCGTAGGCCTCGCTGAGCCCGATGCAGTCGACCTGGTCGCCGGTCGCGGCCACGGCCTCCGGCCCACAGATCGAGGCCTCGGAGGTGTAGGGGCCGACGAAGGTGAACACGATCACCCCGGCGAGCAGCCCGCCCCCGGCGATCGCCGCGACGCGCACCCAGTTGTCGGCCCCGAGCAGGTCGTCGTTGTCGAAACCCAGCAGCATGATCACGAACAGGAACAGCACCATGATCGCGCCGGCGTAGACCAGCACCTGGATGATCGCCAGGAACGACGACTCCAGGGTCAGGTACAGCCCCGCGATGGCGAGCAGGTTCAGCACGAGCATCAGCGCGCCGTGCACGATGTTGCGCATCGTGATCACGGCGATGGCAGCACCCAGGGCGAGCACGGCGAACACCCAGAAGAGAACGACCTCCGCGGTGTTGCCGGCCGCCACCTCCGCAGCTTGGGCCAGCAGACTCATCTAGCGCTCGCTTCCAGGGCTGGGGCGGGTGGGTCCGCCGACGGTCGCGGGGTCGTGCGGTTGTTCACCGGGCTTCGGCAGCTCGCCGTGGGGGACGACCTGCCCCGCGCGCGCCGAGGGGGCCGCGGCGGCGGGCTGGAAGCGTCCACCCTTGAGCGTCGGTGGCGTGACCGCCAGACCACCGTAGTAGTTCAGGCCGCGCTCGCGGACCTCGCGGTCGGTGTGCGGGGTGTCGTCCCCGCCCGGCGGCACCGTCACGAGCAACTGGTCCTTGGTCCAGATCAGTGCCTCACGGCTGTCGGCGGAGAACTCGAAGTCGTGGGTCATGGTGAGCGCGCGGGTGGGACACGCCTCGATGCACAGCCCGCAGAGGATGCACCGGTTGTAGTTGATCTGGTAGTCGTCGGCGTAGCGTTCGCCGGGCGAGAACCGTGATTCCGAGGTGTTGTCGGCACCCTGGACGTAGATCGCGTCGGCGGGGCAGGTCCAGGCGCACAGCTCGCAGCCGATGCATTTCTCCAGCCCGTCGGCGTAACGGTTGAGCTGGTGCCGGCCGTGGAAACGCGGCGCCACCGGACGGGGCTGCTCCGGGTACTGGGCCGTCTCGACCGGCCGGATCATGGTCTTGAGCGGTACCGAGAACCCGCGGCCGAGCACGGTGCGGGTCAGCAGCAGCCACAGTGCGACGATCAGGATCACGACCGTCACTGCCGTCACGACGGGTGCCGGGATGGCGTTCAGGATGTCGGTCACGGTGCGACCTCCTCGTGGTCGGGCGCGAGCTCGGTCTCGGCGGTCTCCTCGAGCCGGCGGGGCGCCTGCTCGTGCCGGTCCAGCCGATCGCCTGCGTCACGACGGGTCCCGCCGGTGAGCACCAGGCCCGCCAGGATGGCGGTCGCGGCCCCGACGAGTGCCAGGCGCGTGTCGGCCGGCATCCCGCCCCGCTCCTGCGCGAGCAGCACGAACCCGGCGGTCACCAGCGTCCAGACGAGCGCGACCGGGATCAGGATCTTCCAGCCGAGGTCCATCAGCTTGTCGTAGCGGTAGCGCGGCAACGCGCCGCGCAGCAGGATGAAGAAGAAGATGAAGCCGGCCATCTTCAAGAAGAACCACAGGATCGGGAAGATCCACGCGATCGCCTCGGGTGCACCGAAGGTCGGGCCGTTCGGGCCACCGAGGAACAGCGTCACCACGATGGCCGACATCGTGACCACCGACATGAACTCCGCCAGCATGAACATCCCGAAGCGCATGCCGGAGTACTCCGTGTTGAAGCCACCGACCAGTTCGCCCTCGGCCTCGGCCAGGTCGAACGGGGGACGGCCGGCCTCGGCGATCATCCCGACGACGAACACCATGAAGGCGGGGAACAGGGGGATGGCGTACCAGGCCGGGACCCCGTCGAGGATGCCCGCACCGGCCTGGTCGGCGACGATGTCGGAGACCCGCAGGGAACCGGCGTAGATGAACACGCTCGCCACGGCCAGGCCCTGGGCGATCTCGTAGGACACCATCTGGGCCGACGAACGGATGCCACCGAGCAACGGGTAGGGCGAGTTGGAGGCCCACCCGCCGAGGAACACGCTGTAGACGTGGATCGAGCCCATCGCCAGCACCCACAGCACGCCGACGTGCAGGTCCGCGACCACCAGGGTGAAGGTCTCGCCGAACAGCGTGACCTCACCGCCGATCGGGATGACCACGATCGACAGGAACCCGGCGACGACCCCGATCAGCGGCGCGATGCCGTAGATCGGGTTGTTGACCATCGCGGGGGTCGTGTCCTCCTTGAAGAACATCTTGACGCCGTCGACCAGCGTCTGCAGCATGCCGAACGGTCCCACGCGGTTGGGACCCAGACGCGACTGCATGCGGGCCACGACCCGACGTTCGGCCCAGATCAGCACGGCCGTGATCAGCAGGAAGTAGGTGAACACCACCACCACCTGGAACAGGGGAACCCAGATCGGTGTCTCCATCAGGCGACCTCCTCCGCGAGCGCGACGTCCACCGGTCCGGTGACGAGACGTTCCATGGTGACCCGCGTGTGTCCGTCGGTATCCGCCAGCGCCCGGGCGGACACCTCGGTCGAGTTGGCCGGGACCACGATCACGCCCTCGAGGACGTCGTCGCGGACCCGGACCGGCAGGGTCAACTCGCCGGAGCCGCCGCGCAACGTCACGCGGTCACCATCGGCGATGCCGTGGCGGGCCGCGTCGGCCGCGCCGAGCAGGGCCACGACCTCGCGGGCGGTCGCGAGCAGGTCCGCTGCCCCGGTGAGCATCGTCCCGCGGTCCAGCAGCACCGGGCGGACCACGGCCGTGAGGGTGGCGTCGTCGTCCCCGTCGTCGGCGGTGGGCTGCGGCGTGGCCACGACCTCCGGGGCCGGGAGTTCGTGGTGGACGTCGCGACGGCCGAGTCGGGCGATCTCGCCCCGGATGCCGGCGAGGTCGTCGAACCCGAGGTCCTCGCCCTGCAGCGCCGCCAACTGGACGATGATCTCCCAGTCGTCGAGGGTCAGGTCGGGCCCGTCGATCGCGCGGGCGAACCGCTGCGTGCGACCTTCCCAGTTCGTGGACGAACCCGCACGTTCCTGGCGCCCCGTGGCGGGCAACACGATGTCGGCGAACTCGCTGAGGGTCTCGGTCGCGGCCAGGTCCTGGACGATGACCGTCCCGACCTTGGCCAGCGCCTTGCGCGCCAGATCGGTCGATGCCGCGTCGCGGGCCAGGTCGACGCCGATCAGGTGCAACACGTCGATCTTGCCGGCCGCGGCGTCGGTCAGGATGGCGTGCAGGTCGCGCCCGCGTGCCTCCGGCAGCGAACCGCCCCAGATGGCCTCGACCTCGGCGCGGTCGACGACGTCCTCCAGGCGGCGACCACCGGGAAGCGCGCCGGCGGCGAGGCCGGCCTCGATGGCGCCACGGGCTCCGGCCCGACGTGGTACGTGGCCGAGCAGACCACCGGTCGCCTCGGCCAGGGCGAGTCCGGCGGAGATCGACCCGCCCCCGGCGCGCTCGCCGACGAGCACCACGGGTGTCTCGGCGTCGCGCAGTGCCTCGGCGACGTCGGAGCCGTCATCGGCCAGCTCCGCGAGGGCGGCGGCCTCGCCACCCGGCGCGGTCGCGACCCGTCGCCACGCGATGCCCGCGAGGGTGCCCAGGTGCGGGCCGACCACGACGATCTTCGCGGTGTTGTTGCGCCACGCCTTGCGCAGGCGCAGGTGGAGGATCGGGACCTCCTCCTCCGGGTCCAGCCCGGCCACCACGATGACGGGCGCCTGCTCGACATCGGCATAGGTGGCGGTGTGGCGGCCGATCAGCGAGATCAGTTCGTCGGTCTCGCCGGCGGGGGCGAAGCGGGTGCGGTGGTCGAGGTCGTCGCTGCCGAGCACGGTGCGGGAGTACTTGCCGACGACGTAGGCGTCCTCGTCGGCCAGCCGCGAGCCGGTGACCACGGCGATCCGGTCGGGCCCGGCCTGCCTCGCCGCGGAGACGGCGGCGGTCGCGGAGGTGAGCGCCTGCGCCCACGAGACCGTGGTCAGGTGGTCGCCCTGGCGCAGCTTGGGCTCGGAGACACGGGTCTCGGCGGTCAGGTGGTGGTAGCCGAACCGGCCCTTGTCACAGTTCCAGGCCTCGTTGACGGCCATGTTGGTGCGGGCGAGCTGGCGCTGGATGTCACCGCGCCGCGACTGGACGGTCAGGGTGCAGCCGGCCGAGCAGTGATCGCAGACACTGGGGGTGGTGACCACGTCGAACGGCCGCGCCTTGAAGCGGTAGTCGGCGGAGGTCAGGGCGCCGACGGGGCAGATCTGGATCACGTTGCCCGAGAAGTAGGAGTCGTAGGGCTCGTCCTCGTACATCGCGACCTGCTCGAGCGCGCCCCGCTCGAACAGCTCGATGAACGGGTCGCCGGAGATCTCGTTGGAGAAGCGGGTGCAGCGGGCACACAGCACGCACCGCTCCCGGTCGAGCAACACCTGCGCGCTGACCGCGACCGGCTTGTCGTACCGGCGCTTCTGATCGATGAACCGCGAGGTGTTCGAGCCGTGCTTGAGCGCCTGGTCCTGCAGGGGGCATTCCCCGCCCTTGTCGCACATCGGGCAGTCGAGCGGGTGGTTGATCAGCAGGAACTCGAGCGTGCCGTCCTGGCCCTTGCGCGCGATCTCGGAGGTCAGGTGGGTCTTGACGGCCTTGTCGGGCATCACCGTGGTGGTGCAGGCCATCATGGGCTTGGGCAGACCCTCGACCTCGACGATGCACTGACGGCACGCACCGACGGGGTCGAGCAGCGGATGATCACAGAAACGCGGGACGATGATCCCGAGCTGCTCGGCGGCGCGGATCATCAGGGTCCCCTTCGGGACCGTGATCTCCTGGCCGTCGATCGTGAAGGTGACGTCGTCCACCGGCTTCTCCGTCATCGTCAGGCCTGCCCGGCGACCGCGGGCGTGGCCGGGGTCGCCGGCAGCTGCGGGTGGTCCGGGGTGTAGCCGCCACCGGAGGTGAACTCGGTCATCTCGATGTCACGGCGGGGTTCGGTCGTACCGAGCGGGCAGCGCCCCTGGCGCAGGTGCTGCTCGTACTCGTCGCGGAAGAACTTCAGGCTCGAGACGATCGGCGAGGTCATCCCGTCGCCGAGCGCGCAGAACACGCGACCGAAGATGTTGTCACACAGGTCCTCGAGCAGTGCCAGGTCCTCGTCGCGGCCCATCCCGGCCTCGATGCGCTGGTAGATCTGGGAGAGCCAGTAGCTGCCCTCGCGACACGGGGTGCACTTGCCGCAGGACTCGTGCTCGTAGAACTGGGTGAAGCGGCCCACCGCGTCGACCACGCAGGTCTGGTCGGAGTAGATCATCAGGGCGCCGGTTCCGAGCAGCGACCCCGCCTCCTGGATCGCCTCGAAGGTGTAGGGGGTGTCGGCGGCCGAGGCCGGGAGCATCGGCGTGGACGACCCGCCGGGGCACCAGAACTTCAGCTCGCGGCCCTCGAGCATCCCGCCGGCCAGCTCGATCATCTCGCTGATCGGCGTGCCCATCGCCACCTCGTAGTTCCCGGGCGCGTTGACCTCACCCGAGATGCACACGAGCTTCGGCCCGGAGCTCTTCTCCGTGCCCCACTGGCGCCACCAGTCGACGCCGTGGTTGAGCAGGAAGGGCACCGCGGCGATCGACTCGACGTTGTTGACCGTGGTCGGGCACCCGTAGAGCCCGTGCGCGGCCGGGAACGGCGGGCGCAGGCGCGGCTGACCGCGCCGACCCTCGAGCGAATCCAGCAGCGCGGTCTCCTCGCCACAGATGTAGGCGCCGGCGGCGCGGTGGAGCACCAGATCGAAGCGCTTGCCCGAGCCCATCACGTCCGCGCCGAGGTAGCCCTTGGCGTAGGCCTCCCTGATGGCCTTGGCCAGGCGGCGACCGGAGAACGCGTACTCGCCCCGGAGGTAGATGTAGCCCTGCACCGCGTTGATCGCCAGGCCACCGACGATCATCCCCTCGACCAACTGGTGGGGGTCGTACTCCATCAGCGGACGGTCCTTGAAGGTCCCCGGCTCGCCCTCGTCGGCGTTGCACACGATGTAGATCGGCTTGCCGGAGTCCTGGGCCACGAACGACCACTTCAGACCGGTCGGGAAGCCGGCGCCCCCACGCCCGCGCAGACCGGAGGCCTTCACGATGTCGATGATCTCCGAGGGCTCCATGGTCAGGGCCTTGCGCAGCCCGTCGTAGCCCCCGTGCTGCTCGTAGACGTCGAGGTCGTGGACGTCGGGGATGTCGTAGCGGAACGACATCGCGCTGACCTGGCCGGTGATGCCGACCGCTGGCGCCTCGTTGGCGTCGGGTGTGTCGGCCATGTCAGGCGTCCTTCTGGTCGGTGTCGTCCGGGTCCGGGGCATCGTCCCGGCCGGGGGTGTCACGGGTGCTGGCGGGATCGGTGAGTTCCTCCGCGCCGCCCTCGCCGGCGGTGGAGTCCCGGGGGTCCTGCTCGCTACCGGTGGCGGTGCGCTTCTCGGCCTCGGGCGAGGTCGCGTCCCCCTCGACCACCGGCTGGTCCTTGGCGGCGGGGGTGTCGCCCGCGGGCTGATCGGAAAGGATCTGGTCGGCGAGTTCGCGCTCGCTGCCGGCGGTCGATGCCGCGACGTCCTCGACGAGCTCTTCCTGACCTTGCGCACCGATGGTCTCCGGGCGCTGCTCGGTGCCGCCGGCGGCCAACCGCGATTCCGTGCGGAACCGCTCGCCGCCGTGTCCGGCGGGGTCGCCGCCCGGGTGGGTGACCGGGATGTCGGTCTCCCCGGAACGCCACTGCGGTGGCACGGTGGCCCGGCTCTGCAGCTCCGCGGCCTCGATCAGTTCGTCGTTGACCCCGTCGTCGATGCCCGAGAACTCGCGGTGGACCGCACGGATGGTGGCGGGCACGTCCCCCGACCAGTTGGACGCCGGAGGGTCGCCGGCCCTGGCCTTGGCAAGAAGGTCCTTGGCCTGGTCGGGGCCGACCGGGCCGTAGTTCTCGTAGTTGATCGTCACGACGGGCGCGGCGTCGCAGATGCCGAGGCATTCCGCGTGTTCGACCATCACCCCGGAGCCGTCGAGGTCGACGTGGCCGCCGCAGGCCTCGACGTAGGACTCGTAGATGTCCTGGGCGCCGGCGATCTTGCAGGTCGGGTTGGTGCACACGCTCAGCAGGTAGTCACCGAACGGCTCCCGCTTGTACATCGTGTAGAAGGTCGCGACCGAACCCACCTCGGCCTTGGTCAGACCGAGCACCTCGGCGCACATGGCGATGCCGTCCTCGCTGACGTAGCCCTCGTCGGACTGCACGAGGTGCAGCATCGGCAACAGCGACGAGCGCGCGACGGGATAGCGCTTGGCGAGCACGCGCGCTTCCTCGCGGGTGACGTCCGAGATCGGCATCGGGTGGGGCTCCTGGGGCTTGGGTTCGAACTCGCTTCGGATCCGACGGGTCCGGTGCTAACGGTCGACGCCGCCCATGACGGGATCGAGCGAGGCGACGACCACCACCACGTCCGAGACCATGTGGCCGCGTGACATCACGTCGGCGGCCTGCAGGTTGACGAAGGAGGGGTCGCGCACGTGCACGCGGTAGGGCTTGTTGGTCCCGGTCGAGGTCATCGCGTACCCCAGTTCGCCACGCGGCGACTCGATGGGCACGTAGACCTGACCGGCCGGCACGGTGAAGCCCTGGGTCACCAGCTTGAAGTGGTTGATCAGCGCTTCCATGGACTCGCCCATGATGTGGCGGATGTACTCCGGGTCGTTGCCGATCCCGTCGGGACCGAGCGACTGCTGCGAGGGCCAGGCGATGCGCTTGTCGGCGACCATCACGGGACCGCCGGGCAGGGTGTCCAGGGCCTGACGGATGATCCGCATCGACTGGCGCATCTCCTCGATCCGGACCAGGAAGCGGGCGAAGCAGTCACCGGCGGACTCCGTGGGGATGTCGAAGTCGTACTGCTCGTAGCCGGAGTACGGGTTCGACTTGCGAAGGTCCCAGGGCACGCCGGCGGCCCGCAGCAGCGGACCGGTGATGCCGTAGTCGTAACAGGTCTGTGCATCGATGTGACCGACGTCGCGAAGGCGGTCGTTCCAGATCGGGTTGCGCAGCAGCAGGTCCTCGTACTCCGCGATCTTGCGGGGCAGCAGCTCCAGCAGGGTCTCGCAGCGCTGCACGAAGTCGTCGGTGACGTCCTGGGCGAGCCCGCCCGGGCGGATGTAGGCGTGGTTCATCCGGAGCCCGGACTGCGACTCGAACAGATCGAGGATGTGTTCGCGCTCGCGGAAGCCGAAGACCATCATCGTCGTGGAGCCCAGTTCCATGCCGCCCGTGGCGAGCCACACCAGGTGGCTCGCGATGCGGTTGAACTCCAGCAGGATCACGCGTGCCGCCTGCGCCCGTTCCGGGACCTCGATGTCCAGCAGCTTCTCGACCCCCATGGAGTAGGCCGCCTCGTTGAACAACGGCGAGAGGTAGTCCATGCGGGTGACGAAGGTCGTGCCCTGGACCCAGGGCCGGAACTCCGCGCTCTTCTCGATGCCGGTGTGCAGGTAGCCGATGATCGGGGTGAGCTTGTTGACGACCTCACCGTCGAGTTCGAGCACCAGGCGCAGCACGCCGTGGGTGGAGGGGTGCTGCGGGCCCATGTTGACGGTGAGGGTCTCGTCCTCGACGGCATCGACGACGGTCTCCCAGTCGGCGCCCTCGACGTAGAGCTCGACCTCGCGGTCCCGCTTGGCATCCGCGCCCCTGCCACGGCGGCCCGTGCGGGTCTCGGCGTTGGGATCGATCGCCATCAGTCGACCACCTCCCGGAGATCACGTTGGTCGGGCGGTGGGATGAACTTGTCGTTCTTGTAGTCCACCTCGACACCGCCGAGCGGGTAGTCCTTGCGGTGCGGGTGGCCGAGCCAGTCGTCGGGCATCAGGATCCGGGTCAGGTCCGGGTGACCGGTGAACTCGACACCGAAGAAGTCGTAGACCTCGCGCTCGTGGAAGTTCGCGGTCTTGTAGATGTCCGTGACGCTGGGCAGCCTGGGGTCGTCGTCGGGGGTGGCCACCGACAGGCGGAACCAGTGGTTGCGGGTCACCGAACGCAGGATGTAGTTGACCTCGATCGCCCCGTGCTCGCGCGAGGTGCGGTACTCGGGCCAGCCGGTGGTCGATGCCTGTCGCTCGATGATGTGGTCACCGGCCGGCCAGTGGATGCCGGCCAGGTCGGCGAGCAGCTCGCACGACAGCTGTTCGTCGTCACGGCAGAAGGTCATCACCTCGACGAGCTGGTCGGGCGCGACGTGCAGGGTGAGTTCGTCGCGGACCACGTCGGCGGTGATCTCCGGGAAGGCGTCGAGGACCCGTGCCTCGATGTCCTGCAGGCTGACCGACTCGCCGGTCAGCCCGTGGGTCGGTGAGGGGACGTAGAGCTCGCTCACGCCTTGGCCCCCTGCTCCGCGAAGGTCTCGTTGCGGATCTTCTCGTGCAGCTTGAGGATGCCGTCGATCAGCATCTCCGGGCGCGGCGGGCAACCGGGCACGTACATGTCGACCGGGACGATGTGGTCGACGCCCTGGACGAGCGCGTAGTTGTTGAACATCCCGCCCGAGGTCGCGCACACGCCCATCGACAGCACCCACTTCGGGTCCGCCATCTGGTCGTAGATGCGGCGCAGCACGGGAGCCATCTTGTTCGACACCCGGCCGGCGACGATCATCAGGTCGGCCTGCCGGGGTGACGCACGGAAGACCTCCATGCCGAACCGCGAGATGTCGTGCCGGGCCGCGCCCGAGGTCATCATCTCGATGGCGCAACAGGCCAGGCCGAAGGTGGCCGGCCACAGCGACGTGGAACGGCTGTAGTTGACGAACTTCTCGACGTTGGTCAACAGGATGCCGTTGGGCAGCTTGCTCTCTAATCCCACTCGAGTCCTCCTCGTCCGATCTCGTAGATGAACGCGATGCCGAGGATCCCGATGAAGATCACCATCTGACCCAGACCGAACCAGCCGAGCTCGCGGAACACGACCGCCCACGGGAAGATGAACACGGCCTCGATGTCGAAGATCAGGAACAACATCGCGACCATGTAGAACTTGACGGAGAAGCGCGTGTTCTTGACATCCGCCAAGGGCTTGTTGCCCGACTCGTACGCCGCGAGCTTCGTGGGGTTGGGCGCCCGTGGACCGACCAGACTGCTGACGGCGATGGAGCCCACGGCGAACGCCGTGGCCAGGCCGAACAGCAGCAGGACCGGCAGGTACTCGGACAGCACGTCGGTGTCTCCCTCGTACCCCGATGCGCGGTCGCCTCGGGGGGTCTGGCAGGGTCGGTGTGGGCGGGACCAGGTCGCGGATGCTCACGAGCGCGCTGGGATCGTGGGGCTCCGTCATGGTCGCCGCCATGGTCAACGGTAGGGGGGCTCCGCGCGAAGCCGCAAGACGCGAGACGCTGGCGGCGGCGCGGAGCGCGTCAGGCGGCGGGCGCCAGACGCTGCAGGGTATTGACGATCACGTCCTTGGTGTCGGCCGGCTTCGCGTCGGTCAGGTGCGCCATCAGTTTCAGCACCAGCAGCATCAACGGTCGGTACGGCATGCCGTACTGGGTGCAGACGTGCATCACGGTGGGGTTGCCGACGAGGTCGGCGAAGACCTTGCCGAGCGTGTAGTAGCCACCGATGCGCCGACGCAGTTCCTGGTCGTAGCGGTCCAGGTCGCTGGTGCGTTTGGTCGTCAGGGTGTGGTCGACGACGTCCGCAGCCAGTTGCGCCGCCTCCATCGCGTAGCTGATGCCCTCGCCGTTGAACGGGTTGACCATGCCGCCGGAGTCCCCGACGAGCAGGACCCCGCGTTGGTGCAGCGGTGTGCGGTTGAACCCCATCGGGATGGGTCCGGTCCGGATCGGCTCGACGAGGTTCTCCGGGGTGGTGTCCCATTCGGGCGCCATCCCGGTCGCCCACGACGAGAGCAGTTTGCGGTAGTTGGAACCCTGGAACTCGCGCGAGGTCGACAGCAGCCCGAGCCCGACGTTCATCGTCCCGTCGTCGAGGGGGAAGACCCACCCGTAGCCCGACAGCAGGTTCCCGCCGGCATCGGTCAGGTCGAGGAACGAACTGATCCAGGGATCGTCGGCGCGCGGCGAGCGGTAGTAGGCCCGGGCGGCGACCGCCATCGGTCGGTCCTCGCGCCGCTTGACGCCGAGGTGCTTGCCCATCGGGCCGCCGGCCCCGTCGGCGGCGATCACCACCGGGGCACGGACCTCGCCCTCGCGGCCGTCCGCCGACTTCCACGCGACCCCGGCGACGCGGGACTCGGAACCGTCCCGCCAGATGGGCCGGGTGGCGCCATGGCCCTCGAACAGCCGCGCGCCCTTGCGCTGCGCGGTGCGGGCGATGGTCTCGTCGAAGACCTTGCGCGTCGAGGTGCCGCCCCATCCCGGCCAGTCGTCGAGCTCGGGCCAGGGCAGCTCCATCACGGTCCTGCCACCGTGGATGCGTAGACCCTTCTGGACCGCGAAGCCGTCGGCGCGGCCGTGGGCCTCGTCCTCGAGCCCCAGATCGAGCATCTCCCGGATGACCCGCGGGGTCAGCCCGTCGCCACAGACCTTGTCACGTGGGAAGCGGTCCTTCTCGAGCAGGACCACCTCGCGCCCCCGGGCCGCCAGGTGCGCGGCCGCCGCCGCCCCGCCCGGACCGGCACCGACGACCACGACGTCCGCGTACTCGATCGCGGGCAGCGACTCGCTCGGCCTCGGTGTCGTCGACGTCACCATCGGTGGTCCTCGTGTTGGTCACGGTTCGTGCGGCTGTCGGCGGCGTGCTCATCGCGGGTGCCCGGGTCCTACCACGTGGGCCCTACCGCACGAGGTTCGGGGCCGGGCGAGCTCGTGTCCTCATCGATGTTGCGGGCCTTGGTATCACGGGCCGCATCTCCGGGCCGGGTAGCGACCACGGTCCGGGGGCGCTGCCGGCCCGGGGCGCTACCGACCCGGGACCGCTCGTGAAGATTTTCACGAACGAGCGTACCGACAACTCCCGGGCTCAGCGACGGAAGCCCCGGTGGACCGCGACGATGCCCCCGGCGAGGTCCTTGACCATCACCTCGGTGAACCCGCCCTCCTCGATCCAGCCCGCCACCGCGCTCCGGTCCGGCCACGCCAGGATGGAGTCGGCGAGGTAGCGGTACGCCTCCGGCGACGACGACACGACCCGGGCGGCCTGCGGCAGCAGGCCGACGAGGTACCGGCGGTACAGCGCCCGGAACGGTGCCCAGGTCGGGTTCGCGAACTCGCAGACCACCACACGACCACCCGGTCGGGTGACCCGTCCGAACTCCCGTAGCGCGCGTTCCGGGTCCGGAACGTTGCGCAGCCCGAAGGAGATGGTCACCGCGTCGAAGCTGGCATCCGGGAACGGCAGGGTCTGGGCGTCACCGTTGACCCAGTCGATCCCCGGGCGACCGCGACGGGCCCCCTCCGCGAGCATGTTGTAGGACAGGTCGAGGGCGGTGACCCGCCGCGCGCCCTGGGCCATCAACTCCGTCGCGACATTGCCCGGGCCGGACGCGACGTCCAACACGACCGCGCCGTCGGGCCGTGCCGCCGTCGCGGTGACCCGCCGCCAATGGGCGTCCTGGCCGAGCGAGAGCGCCGCGTTGGCCAGGTCGTAGCGGGGCGCGACCTGGTCGAACATGGCCTGCACCAATGCCGCCTGCTTGCCCTCCCGTCCGGCGGCGGGCAGTTCGCGACGCAGACTCGGGGTGTTGGTCATCGTGGCTCCATGCGTCGGCGGTCGGCGGCGCTGGTACGGAGGCTGATCGGGTGGCGTCACGCCGGGGCGCCGGACCTTCCGTGTCGCACACCGGGCCAACCCGGGCTCAACGCCGAGGGGTCAGCTGCCGATGCAAGACAGGACAGCCGTGTGCTTCGAGGCTAGCCCGCGCGCGGGACCGCCCCACGGCTGCCATCGTGCCGAGGAGGCCAACGTGTCGCGAGTCCAATGTCTCGAGTGTGGCATCGCCGTGGTGGTGGATCCGACGGGCGTCTGCCCGGAGGGTCACCTCGTCGGCGGCACGGGTGTGCGCGTCGCCGGCGCCATGGGGACCGACACCCAGCATCCCGATGAACCCGAACCCTGGGTCGCGACCGTGGTGCTCGACGAGGCGGACGCGGCCCCGGTGGTCCGCGAGCGCACCATCCGTCCCGTACGGCTCGCCGGAGCGGACGAGACGACCGGGTCGGTGAACGACGAGGCCGCCGACCACGAGTCGATGCTCCGCGAACTGCATGCCCTGGGAGACATCCACGACCTCTCTCCCGGCCCCACGCCCGCGCGGTCACTGCGCCCGGATCGGGACCTCTCCCCCGACCCGGCCGCCACCGACGCGCCCGGGTCCGCACCGGTGCCGCACAGCCCGCCACCGCCACAGGAGCAGGTCGCCGAGGGCTTCGCCGAGCTGTCGGCGTTGGAGGCCGCGTTCCATGCGCTCGGGTACGACGAGGACGCGCCCCGGCAGGGGGAGCAACCGACGGGTCCCCCGCCCACGTCGGCGTCTCCCGCGACATCGGGCCCGACCGGCACCGCGCCGCGGGACGACCTCGCCGACGTCGAAGGCCTGTTCGCCGCCCAGGGCGCGCACCGCTCGGAGTCGACGGTCGCCCGGGGCCCCAACGCCCCCGGTCCGGACCCGGCCGCGGCTCAGGCTCCCGGCCGGACCGGGACCCCCGCCTCGTCACCGAACGCCTCACCCGCCGCCCCGCGGGGGGACTCCGCCCCGACCCCCGCTGCGGACCGCGAGCCGATGCCCGCTCACGCGTCGGCACCGCCGGCTGCCTCGGCCGCCTCGCTGCCGGCAGCGCCGCTCGCGTCACCCGACGTGCCGCCGCCCCCGGCGGCCACGGTCGAGGAGCCGACACCGGACCACGCCGACGCGGCGTCTCGGGCGAACCAGGTCGACATCACGAACTTCACGGCCCACGGCGGCAAGGTCGGTGCGGGCCGCGGCGGCCGCCGTAGGCGGTTCGGCCGCTGATCGATCGGCTTCGGCCCCGGCCCGCGCCCCGACCGGCGGAGGGTGGCGTAGCCTGACCGGGTCCCGGCCACCGACCGACGGTGCACCGCCGACACCGGTAGACGATGAGCCCCTCCACCGGACCCGAGGGTCCCCTCGATGCGCCCGACGCGGCGCTGGCGGCCGCCGTGGTCGACGACGGCGAAGCACCGTTCGACCTCGACGGCCTGGTCACCGAGGTCGGGTCGACCCGCACCCTGCTGGAGGCGGTCGAACGCGCCGGTCTGCTCGTGCCCCATCACGTCGACGCCGACGGTGTGGCGCGCTACTCCGCCGCCGACGCCGCGGCGGTGCGCGCGGGGCTGACCCTGTTGGACGCCGGGCTCCCGCTGGGTGAGCTCCTCGAGCTGGCCCGCAGGACCGACGAGGCGATCCAGGGCGTCGCCGTCCATGCGGTCGAGGCGTTCCTCCGGTTCGTGCGCGACCCGGTCCGCGGTGGCGCAGGATCGGACGACGAGGCCGGTCAGCGGCTCGTCACCGCCTACGAACGGATGTTGCCGGCGACCGAGCACCTCGTCGCCCACCACCTGCGCCGGCGGCTGCTCACGGAGGCGTCCGAACGCGTCGCGGCCGAGTTGGCCGACGGGGCTGCCGCGACCGACGGGGCCGCCGAGGGGCCCGACGACGAGGGCGCCACCGCCCTGCCCGAGCACCGCCGGTGAGTCTGCGTGTCCGCACGGCGGTGCTCGACGACGACCGCCCGCTGCTCGATCTGACCCCGCTGCCCGCCGAGACCGTCGCGTGGGTCCGGAAGGGCGACGGCCTGATCGGCTGGGGCACCGCGGTACGCATCGAGCCCGGCCCCGGGTCCGGGCGGTTCCTGCGGGCCGACGCCGCGTTGCGCGACCTGGCGTCGGAGACCGAGGTCGATGACCCGGTCGGCGCACCGGGCACGGGCCTGGTCGGACTGGGGTCGTTCACCTTCGACGCGAAGGCCGGGGGCTCGGTCCTGATCGTCCCGCGGGTGGTCGTCGGCCGTCATGCCGGCACCACCTGGCTCACCACGATCGACCCGGAGGGCGCCGACCCGGCCCCCGGCCCCGCGACCGTGGCCCCTCGGGCCCCGCTCCGCGACCGGCCACGCTTCGCCGGTTCGTCCAACCCGGACCTGCGGTGGCTGGAGGCCGTGGCCGAGGCCGCCGCGCGCATCCGGGCGGGCGAGCTCGACAAGGTGGTGCTCGCCCGCGATCACGCCATCTGGTCCCACGAGCCGTTCGACCCGCTCGATCTGGCCCGACGGTTGGCGCAGCGCTTCCCCCGCTGCCACACCTTCGTGATGGACGGTCTCGTCGGCGCCACCCCGGAGCTGCTGCTGCGCCGCAGCGGGCGCCACATCGCCTCACGCGTGCTGGCGGGGACCACGGGCCGCAGCGACGACGAGGTCGAGGACGCGGCACTCGGTGCCGCGCTGCTGGCCTCGGACAAGGACCGCTTGGAGCACGCGCTCGCGGCGGACTCCGTACTGGAGGTACTCGCGCCGCGCTGCACGGAACTCCACCACGACCCGGAGCCGCGGCTGCTCCGGCTCGACAACGTGCAACACCTCGCGACCACGTTCTCCGGCGAGTTGCGCGACACCGAGCGGACCGAGACCTCGTTGGAGGTCGTGGCAGCGCTGCACCCGACCGCGGCGGTCGGCGGCACGCCCCGTACCGAAGCCCTGGCCCTGATCCAAGCGTGCGAGGGCATGGACCGCGGGCGCTACGCCGCCCCGGTCGGGTGGACCACCCCCGACGGCGACGGCGAGTGGGGCATCGCCCTGCGCTGTGCCGAGCTGTCCGGCGCGCGGGCGCGACTGTTCGCCGGCGGGGGCATCGTCGGCGCCTCGCTGCCCGAGGACGAGCTCCAGGAGACCCGGCTCAAACTCCTCGCGATGCAAGCCGTCCTCGATGCGACCCCCGCCGGCAACTGACCACACCGCCACGGTGCGGCGCTTGCGCGGGCGCCCGAGCCCTGCGCTCACCCGGCGCGGGTCCGGCAGCGGGTGTTGATGAGCTATGCCTGACGCGTGTGGAGGACGACGGCTACCGGGTACGGCTCGACGAGATCGTGTCGCCTCTCGACGGTCTGCGAGGACGGTGAGCCTGACGCTGCACGAGCCAGGGAGGGAGGGAGGGAGGGAGGGACAGCGCCCCGCGCTCACCAGCACTCTTGTGGGTACTATTCTACCCGAATAGGCAGGATAGTACCCATATGGGTAATATCGTGCCCATCCGCACGGAGGTTCCCCGAGATGTTGCTCCACCATCCGCTGGCCACCATCACGCCGACCGTCGACGCCGACATCCTGCAGGTGCTCGCGTCCGCCGACCAGCCGTTCACCGGCCGACAGCTGGCCCGCCTCATCCCACAACGTTCCACCCGCGGCGTCACGCGGGCTCTGCAACGTCTGGTCGACCACGGCATCGTGCACGTCGCCCCAGCCGGCGCCGCCAACCTCTACCAGCTCAACCGCCAGCATCTGGCCGCCGACCACATCGTTGCACTCAGCAGGCTGCGCGACACGCTGGCCGAACGGATCAGCGATCATGTCGAACACTGGCATCGGCCAGTCGACCTGGTCGTACTGTTCGGCTCCGCCGCCCGCAACCAGATGAGCCTCGACAGCGACATCGACCTGTTCGTCGTCTCCGACCATGTCGGCACCGAGACGTGGGACACCCAAGCCCACCAGCTGGCCCAGCAAGTACGCACCTGGACCGGAAACGACTGCCGCATCCTGGAGATGACACCCCAGCAGGTCACCGACGGCGCCGGCGACGACCCGGTGCTCACCGAGATCGCCCGCGACGGTCAGACGCTGCACGGCGATGCCAGCCTGCTGCGCCGCGCCCGCGCCGCCGCCGCCGCCGCCACCAAAGGCCGATGATGGCACGCACCACCAGCTGCACGCCAGCCACCATCGCCGGACGCCGGGCTCGTGCCGAGCAGTTCCTGGAAGCTGCGGAGCTGGTCGACGTCCTCGAAGACCCCGACCAGGACCTCGCCGCCGCCTACGTCACCCTGTGCGTCCACGCCGGCATTGCCGCCAGCGATGTCATCTGCTGCACACGCCTCGGCCACCACGCCAGCGGCCAAGACCACACCGAGGCCGTGCGTGTCCTCGAGGCTGCCGACCAGGCCTCCAGTGGATCGCTCGACGTCCTGTTGCGGCTCAAGACCCCGGCCGGCTACAGCCACAAGCCCATCTCCGGCGCCGACCGTAAGCGCGCCCGGCGTGCCGCGATATCCCTGGTCGAACGGATGCGCACCCTGTGACCACCAACCAGCGACCCTGATGTCGACGGCTGACCGGCAGCAACCAGCCGCGCTGGCCGGCTCATCGAGCGGTTCGATGGAGTTGCTCCGACTTCTCGCCTGGGGCTCGCCGGCCCACATGACCTCCCCGGCCACCACCGCGGCTTCTGCCGTGCGCCCCCGGGACTGACCTCCGTCGTCCGTATCGCAACGACACCTGCCGAACTCAAGCGGCGCCGGGTTCAGGTGCGTCGAGTCCGTCGATCGCCCCGTGTACGGCCGCCGTCAGTTGTCGGTGCACGGCCACGTTGGCGGCCCGGTCGGTCCGCACGTGTACGAGCTGGATGCCGCCGGCGGCGATGGCGGCATCGACCGCCCCGGTCAACGCCGGCATGGTCTCGACCGAGCGGTAGCCCAGACCGTGGAACCGGGCCAGGGCGGCCAGGTCACGTCCATGGGGTGTGCCGAAGACGCGTTCGAACGATCCGGTGAACTCGGCCTGGGGCAGGAACGAGAAGATCCCCCCACCGTCGTTGTCGACCACGACGAACGTGAGATCGACCGACGGTGCGTCCGGCGAGAGCAGGAACCCGTTGCCGTCGTGCAGCAGCGACAGATCGCCGGCCAGGGCGACCACGGGACCGCCGGGTGGGGCATCGATCGACGGGTCGCTGCCGCTGAGCGCGACCCCCAGCGCGGTCGAGACGAACCCGTCGATCCCCGACGCCCCGCGGTTCGACACCAGCCGGAGCCCCTCGCGCGGCGCCATGAACCGGTCGAGGTCGCGCACCGGCATCGACGACGCCACCACCAGCGTCGAGCCGTAGGGCAGGTGGGCACCGAGGTCGCGGGCGATGCGGGGTTCGCTCGGCGCGTCGTCGGCATCCAGCACACGGTCGATCGCGCTCCGGGCCGCCGTGTCGGCTGCCCGCCACCGGTCGAGGTAGGTGGATCCGCCCGGCATCGCGAGCGCATCCGCCAGGGCGAGGCAGGTGGTCGCGACGTCCGCCATCCACAGATCGCTGATGCTCCGACCGGGATCGTGCACCGAACCGTCCGGGTCCAGCAGCACCTGCGGCACCCCGGGACCCAGCAACGACTCGAGCTCGCGGGACAACCCGGTGCGGCCGATGCGCAGCACCAGGTCCGGGGTCACGCCGCGCGCGAAGCCCTCGTGGCCGAGCAGCAACGACGCGTGGGCGATCGCGTCCTCACCGGTCCTGGCGCCCGAGGTGGCCTCCGCCAGCAGTGGCCACCCGGCCGCGCGCGCCAGCGCCGCGATGGGTCCCGGCGGGGCGTCGGTCGAGCCCACCACGAGCAGCCCGCGCTGGGTGCCGAGCATCCGTCCCGCGAAGGCCTGCAGCACCTCCCCCGGCACCTGCCGTGCCGGACGGTCGATGCTCAGCCAGGGACGCCGGCCGGTACGGCCCTCCAGCGCGTTGAGGTAGGGCCCCGCCGGCACGGACCGGCCGTCGTCGGCGAGCGGCACCGTGGGTTCGCGGAACGGCAGGTTCAGGTGGACCACGCCCGCCGCGCCGGACAATCCCCGGGTCTCCGCAACCGCTCGCGCGATCGTGCTGCGCCACAGCGCGTTCGATCCGGCCCGGTCCTCGGGCACCCCGAGCTCGACGTGCCACCTCGGCGCCCGACCGAAGATGCCGAGCTGGTCGATGGCCTGGTTGGCGCCGGTGTGGCGCAGTTCCGGGGGCCGGTCGGAGGTCAGCAACAACAGGGGCACGCGGCCGGTGTCGGCCTCGATGACCGCCGGATGGAGGTTGGCGACCGCGGAGCCACTGGTGACCACCACCGGAGCGGGACGGCCGGTCGCCCGCGCCAGGCCGACGGCGAGGAAGCCGGCGGATCGTTCGTCGATCTCGACGTGCAGCCGGATCCGGGGGTCGTCGTGCAACGTCATCGCCAGCGCCGCCGAGCGGGACCCGGGCGCCAGGACGGCGTCGGTCACCCCGCAACGGGCGAGTTCGTCGACGATGACCAGCGCACAGGCATGGGAGGGGTTCTGGGCCTGGACCATCATCGGTCCCCGAGGTGGGCGGCCGCGAGCGACATCCGCTCGAGCAGTTCGGCGGTGGTGTCGGCGTCCGGGGCGCACTGGTCGAGCAGCGCCGGGTCGGGGACGGCCCGGCGGACATCGAGGTGGCCGTCACGGGGCTCGAGCGGACGATCCGTCACGTCGGCGGCCAACAGGCTCGCCGTGCCGAGCCCGCAGGCGAAGGGGAGCTCCGGCAGCGCCGCGGCCAGCGCGACCCCGGCGGCGAGCCCCACCGACGATTCCAACGCCGAGGACACCACGGCCGGGAGCCCGGCGGCGTCCACGACCTCCATCGCCCGGTGGATCCCTCCGAGCGGCTGCACCTTGATCACCACGATGTCCGCGGCGTCCAGCCCGGCGATGCGCAGCGGATCCTCCGCGGTGCGCACGGATTCGTCGGCCGCGAGCGGGACCTCGACGCGACCGCGGACCTCGCGGAGCTCCGCGAGGGTCCGGCAGGGTTGCTCGACGTACTCGAGGCCGCCTGCGGCGGTGTGCAACCGCGCGATCGCCAGCACGGCGGTGGCGACGTCCCAGGCCGCGTTGGCGTCGACCCGGATGTGGCCGGACGGGCCGAGGGCGTCACGCACGGCGCTGACGCGTTCGACGTCGGCGGCCAGATCCTGTCCGGCCTCCGCGACCTTGACCTTCGCGGTACGGCAGCCGGAGGCGGCGACCAGGCGGTGGGCGGTCGCCGCATCCACGGCGGGCACCGTGGTGTTGACCGGAACCCGGTCGCGCACCGCCGTCGGGAAGGGGTGGGTGGCGGCCTCCTGCGCGGCGGCCAGCCAACGCGAGGCATAGACCGGGCCGTACTCCGGGAACGGCGAGAACTCACCCCACCCGGCAGGCCCGTGCAGCAACACCCCGGTGCGCACCATGACGCCGCGGAAGCGCTGGCGCATGGGCAGGGCGAACGCGCGGAGGTCGTCGATCGGTTGCACCTCAGCCCCCTCCGGTGATCACGAGCGCACCCGTGAGCAGCACGGCGAACACGAGTTGGCCCTGCGCGGTGTGCCCGAGCGCCTCGATGAAGCGGGGACCGATCGGGGCGTGATGCACCACCGCGACGCCCTTGCGCAGGACCATGACGCTGAGCGCGGGGACGAGCAGCCAGGCCTCGCCGGCGACGACCGCCAGCGGGATCAGCGCGATCAGCGATCCGAACACGAGCGCCAGGTACAGCCGTCGCGTCCCGGCCTCGCCGAGGCGCACGGCCAGGGTGACCTTGCCGACCTCCCGGTCCGTCGGGATGTCGCGCAGGTTGTTGACGACCAACAGCGCGGTGGCCAGCGCCCCCATCGGCAGCGAGGCCAGCACGACCACGGCGTTGATGGCCTCGTCCTGCACGTAGGCGGACCCGATCGTCGCCACCAACCCGAAGAACACGAAGACCATGACCTCACCGAACCCGGCCGAGGCGTAGGGTCGCGGACCACCGCTGTAGCCGAGGGTGGCGAGGATCGCGGCGAGCCCGACGAGCAGCAGCGGCCATCCGACGAGCAGCGCGAGCGCCAGGCCGGTGACCGCCGCCACGGCCAGCGCCGCAGCGATGGCGAGCTTCATGCTCCGGGGAGCGATCAACCCCGTGGCCACCGCCCGACGGGGCCCGATCCGTGCATCGGTGTCGACCCCGCCGACCCCGTCGAAGTAGTCGTTGGCGTAGTTCACCGCGACCTGCAACGACAGCGCGACCACGAGCGCCAGGCCGGCACGGAGCACGGAGAGCTCACCCAGCGGCGTGGTGGCCGCCGCGGTACCGACCAGCACCGGCGCGACGGCGGCCGGCAGGGTCCTGGGCCGCGCGGCCTCCACGTAGACGCTGTAGAGGTTCACGTGCCCACCGCCTCGCTCGGTCGTCGGTGCCGCGATGCCGCGGCGGTCGGTCGTGCTCGGGCATCGGTCGTGCTCGGGTCGTGCCCGTGCTCGGATCGTGGCGCCCGGATCGGTCGTGGTTCAGTAGTGGTACGGGAACGGCGACCAGTCGGGTTCGCGCTTCTCCAGGAAGCTGTCACGCCCCTCCTGGGCCTCGTCGGTCATGTACGCCAGACGGGTCGCCTCACCGGCGAAGACCTGCTGGCCGACCAATCCGTCGTCGGTGGCATTGAGCGCGAACTTCAGCATCCGCATCGCGGTCGGGGACTTGGCGGTGATCCTCGCCGCCCAGTCGAGCGCGACCACCTCCAACTGGTCGTGGTCGACCACCGCGTTGACCATGCCCATCCGGTGGGCGTCCTCCGCGGAGTAGGTGTCGCCGAGGAAGAAGATCTCGCGGGCGAACTTCTGCCCGACCTGCTTGGCGAGGTACGCCGAACCGAACCCACCGTCGAACGATGCGACGTCCAGGTCGGTCTGCTTGAACCGGCCGTGTTCACGGCTGGCGATGGTCAGGTCGGCCACCACGTGCAGCGAGTGGCCACCACCGGCCGCCCACCCGGGCACGACCGCGATCACGACCTTGGGCATCGTGCGGATCAACCGCTGGACCTCGAGGATGTGCAGACGCCCGGAACGCGCCGCGTCGATCGAGTCGGCGGTCTGCCCGTCACCTTCCGTGTAGCGGTAGCCGTCCTTGCCGCGGATGCGCTGGTCACCGCCGGAGCAGAACGCCCACCCACCGTCCTTGACCGCCGGCCCGTTGCCGGTGAGCAGGATGCACCCGACATCCGAGCTGCGGCGGGCGTGATCGAGTGCCCGGTACAGCTCGTCGACGGTGTGGGGCCGGAAGGCGTTACGGACCTCCGGGCGGTCGAACGCGATCCGCACCGTGGCCAGGTCCGCCGGCGTCCCCGGGTCCCCCGACCCGACGGCGCGGTGGTAGGTGATGTCGGTCAGGTCCTCGAAGCCGACGATGGCACGCCAACGGCTGGGGTCGAACAACTGGGAGACCACGCGCGCTCCTGACGACGTCGGCGGCGGACCGCTCCACCACCTCCATACGCTACCGGCCGGGGCGTCGGACCGAACGACCGGGGACGGGAGCGAGGTGTCATGAGCGAGCTCATCGCGGTCCGCTGCGGGCCGGGGACGACCGGCACGACACTGCGCCGGATCTGGGACGACGGCGATGCCGCACTGCTGCTGCCCGTCGACGCGCCGGACACGGCCATCGCCTCGATCCTCGAACACCAGCGCCCGGCCGCGCTGCTCGATCTGCGGGGTTCCGAGGCCGATCCGGGGTCGCCCACCGCCCTTCGTCGACCTCTGCCCGTGCGCGACGACGTGGCGCTGGTGGTCACCACCTCGGGGTCCACGGGGCGGGCGAAGGGCGTCGAGCTCACGCACACCGCGCTCCGGACCTCGACCGCCGCGAGCATCGCCCGACTGGGGTGCCGACCTGGCGAGCGGTGGGCGTTGACGCTGCCGACCCACCATGTCGCCGGGGTGCAGGTGCTGCTGCGCTCGTGGGCGCTCGGCACGGACGCCGAGGTGGTCACCGACCTCGACGGCCTCGCCGGGAGCGGCGCCGAGCACGTGTCGTTGGTCCCCACCCAACTCGCCCGCCTGCTCGATGCCGGGGCGCCCGTGGCCCGGTTCGCCACGATCCTGCTCGGCGGGGCGCCGGCCGCGCCCGGCCTGCTCGAGCGGGCGCGCGCCGCCGGTGCCGAGGTGGTCGTCTCCTACGGCATGAGCGAGACCTGCGGCGGCTGCGTGTACGACGGGCGGCCGCTCGAGGGGGTCGAGGTCGCTCTGCGGCAGGGCCGCATCCGGCTCC
>Ga0207421_10001038_pt1 | contig 36146 bp, 33 predicted proteins | sample SodLakKL_010_SED_4_FD_187542 | JGI IMG/M metagenome (GOLD analysis project Ga0207421, IMG submission 187542) | Alkaline sediment microbial communities from Lake Tanatar, Kulunda Steppe, Russia - 8KL_010_SED (SPAdes) (version 2) | ecosystem: Environmental > Aquatic > Non-marine Saline and...
AGCATAGCCATATTGCTCATCTTTTTATCAGCCACACTTTCAGCAATTTCTTGAGTAGGAACATGGATAGATTCAATATCGGAACGTATTTCATCAACAGAACCTACAATAGTGCTATTGACAAAAAGCAAACCACCCGGTGGAAGATGGCTTTGAAACTTTTCCAGAGCAGGTAGGTTCATTGCCAAAACGGCATCGGGGGCTTCTACTATGGGAGAACCTATTTTTTCAGGAGAAAAGACTACCGTACAGTTAGCCGCTCCTCCTCGCATTTCCACACCGTATGAAGGCATCCAGGTTACATTTAGACCCGCTTTCATTGCACTGTAAGCCAGCAGATCCCCCATCATAAGAACCCCTTGCCCCCCAAAGCCAGACATTATTACTGCATATTCCAATCCCTACACCTCCACTTATCTTGATTAATCTTCTCCTGCAAGATCTTTATAAACACCTAGCGGGTAAACATCCATCATAGTTTCTTCCATTCGTTTTACCGACTCTTCCGGTTGTAATCGCCAGTTCGTTGGACAAGCCGAAATAAACTCAATCAAGGAAAACCCTTTATTGTTGAGTTGAATATCCATGCTCTTGTTTACAGCTTTTCTGGCCCTGCGAATATGCTTGGGAGTATGGCAGGCTACTCTTTCTACATAAGTACTACCCTCCATAGAAGCAAGCATCTCTGCAACTTTTAGCGGGTACCCTTCTCCTTGAGGGTCCCTCCCCAAAGGAGTAGTAGTTGTTTTTTGCCCTTCCAAAGTAGTAGGCGCCATCTGTCCACCCGTCATGCCGTAAACGCTATTGTTAACAAAAAATACGGTTATATTTTCACCACGGTTAGCAGCATGAATAATTTCTGAAGTTCCTATAGCTCCCAAATCACCATCTCCCTGGTAAGTAAAAATAACGCTACGGGGCGATGCTCTTTTTAAACCAGTAGCTAAAGCTGGAGCACGACCATGGGGAGCCTCACAAGAATCCACTGCTATGTAATCATATAGAAAAACCCCGCATCCCACTCCTATTACTGATATGGCACGGGAAGCAATATCATGATAATCAATTGCTTCAGCAATAAGCCGATGGATTACTCCATGATGGCATCCGGGACAAAAGTGAAAGGGATTGGGCAACAAACAAGAAGGCTTACTAAATACTTTTTTTTCAGCTGCCTCAGGCATCTTTATTCACCAACCTTAAATTATTTTTTCTATTTCTTGCAAAATTTCTCCCGGAGTTGGTATGGCCCCTCCCGGATAGCCCTGGAAATAAATTTCTCCTTCCCGAGCAGCGTTTAAACGCACGTCATCCACCATTTGCCCGGTATTCATTTCCACTACCAGGGCTCGTCCTACTTTATTAACAGCCTCTTTAATTATCTCTCCGGGAAACGGATAGAGAGTAATGGGACGAATCATACCCACTTTCATCCCCTGTCTACGTGCTTGAATAACTGCAGTCTGGACCACTCGAGAACATGAACCAAAGGAGATTAAAACTAATTCAGAATCATCAGGAAGATCTATTTCTGCCCGGGGCTCTTTTTGAGACATTTCTTTATATTTATCATATAATTTCCAGTTATGTACGTTCATTTCCCCTTCTTTCAAATAAAGAGACTTTATCAAGCGAGGCTCTCTGCCTTCTGCACCGGTAAGAGCCCACTCTTTATCTTCAGCCCTATACTCTCGGGGACTCATAACAACCGGTTCTTTCATTTGCCCTAAGATAGCATCAGCCAAGATCAACGCAGGATTACGATACTGATCAGCAAGTGAAAAAGCATCCATGGTTAATTCGTACATTTCCTGAACTGAATTGGGAGCAAGAACTATTACCCGATAATCGCCATGTCCTCCACCGTGGGTAGCCTGTTTGTAGTCACCCTGAGTGGGAGAGATTCCTCCCAAGCCTGGACCGCTGCGAGTTACATTTACTATTACTCCCGGCAGTTCCGAACCTGCCATGTAAGAGATGCCTTCTTGCATTAAGGATATTCCTGGCCCCGAAGAAGAAGTCATAGCCCTTTCTCCGGCAGCTGCAGCTCCCATAACCATATTAATGGAAGCAATTTCACTCTCAGCCTGAACAAAAACTCCACCTGCTGCTGGAAGATGCTCGGAGAGATATTCCGGGATATCGTTTTGCGGGGTTATGGGATATCCAAAATAATAACAGCAACCTGCATCTATTGCTCCTTGTGCTAAAGCCGCACACCCCCTGAACAATACTCTATCATCACTCAACCATTTCCACTCCTTCTCTGTTTTGGGGTAAGTTTACTTTTTACAATAAACAAAAAAGGAAGCAATCTACTGATCAGTAGATTTTGCTTCCTTTTGACTGTACACTTCAATAACCACATCGGGGCAAACTTCGGCACACAATTTACAGGCGCGGCAATTTTCGGCATCTTTTGACTTGAAAGAAGCTACTGGGTAGCCTTTCCGGTTATAAGTATTGTTAATTTTAATCAAGTCCTGAGGGCAAGCCGAAACACAGTAGCCGCAACCTTTACACCTTTCCACATCAAGAACTAATCTTCCCACGGCTTTTCCTCCTCCGGATAATAATACCTGAATACGCTATTATTTATCATAAATTAAAGCGCCCTTCTAGTCAACCACTTCCACGGCATCATTAATAATTCTTTCCGGGCCAGTATAAATATTTAAACGCTTTCCTCGAGCAAAACCTACCATAGTAATAGACATTTCGGAAGCTATATCCAACCCCATGGCAGTGGGAGCTGCTCGTGAAACCACCACGGGAACTTGCAATTTGGCAGCTTTGAGCATTATTTCCGAGGAAATACGGCCGCTGGAAACTAGTATCTTATCCTTAATATCTAACTCCTGCCACATGCACATTCCCACAATTTTATCCAGGGCATTATGCCTGCCCACATCTTCAGCAAAATACATGGACTCCTGTAAATCAAACAAAGCAGCACTATGAACTCCTCCCGTTTCTTGGAAAATTTCCGCTTTTTCTTGTAGTGTTTTCATGAGGTATATTAAATAAGAAGCTTTAACTTTAAAACCTTTTTTCTCCACTGGTTTGCTCCGCAATGCATCCCAGGCAGTAAAGAAAGTAGTACCCTTCCCACAACCAGTAGTTATGGTACGACTTCCATATAGCTTTTCCACCAGAGGTGAAGTATCATTATATGTCTCTACAAATACCAAACCTTTCTCTTCATCCACCCGAATATCTTTAATATCCGCTTTTCTCTCCAAAAAACCTTCCGAAAATAAAAAACCCACGGCCATATAATCTATTTTTTCAGGCGTACACATTAAAGTAACCAGCTCAGTATCATTCAAATATATTGTAACTGGCTCTTCCCTGGCTATCTTGTCCTCCATATTTTGTTTTTCCCCTGTTTTAATCCGCATAATTTCTCTAATAACGTACCTATTATCCACAACCTTGCCTCCTTAATTCTTTAATTACCATTAAGCATACTTCCCCAAAATTTTATTTGTTGCTTTTTCTATACGGAAAAAGTCAAATGATTATATCTTTACAATTCTCACCGAATATGATTTATTAGGTATAGTAATAAGTTAATTTTAACACTTATAACCATAACCATAAAAATGATTGCACAATTACTGCTATTTTACTAAATGTTTTAGGGAGAGGTAAACAATTATTAAAATCTGAGGAAGCAGGTTTTTAAAGTTGAAAGAAATCCTAAGCGTTAACAACCTTACCAAAAGTTTTGCTGGCAAAACAGTAGTCAATAACATCTCCTTTGATTTACAAAGAGGAAATATCATGGGCTTATTGGGTCCTAACGGAGCCGGCAAAACTACTGCTATACGAATAATAATGGGAATCCTTCACGCAGATAAAGGAAAAGTTAATTTCTATTTTAACGGCACCAACTCTTCAATGGATAAAACAAAAATAGGTTATCTTCCAGAAGAACGAGGGCTTTATGACGATGCAAAGGTACTGGAAACCCTGGTGTACCTTGCCAGTTTAAAGGGAATGCCCCGGGAAAAAGCCCAAAAGGAAGGCACCCAATGGCTGGAAAGAGTAGGGCTTTCCGAGTACGCGAATCAAAAGCTGGAGAAATTATCGAAAGGAATGCAGCAAAAAGTACAATTCATTGCTGCTATTCTTCACCACCCTGAATTAGTCATGCTAGATGAACCTTTCTCAGGCCTTGATCCCCTCAACCAAGAATTTATTAAAGATACCATCCGCGAATTACAAAGGGAAGGCTTAACCATAATTATTTCCGCTCATCAAATGAACCTGGTAGAAGAACTATGCGACTCCCTGGTTATGATCAATAAAGGCAGACAAGTCCTTTCTGGAAAATTGGCTGAAATAAAAGGTGGCTACCGGGAACATAAAGTAAAAGTTTACCATTCAGAAATAGAAAATACTTCATTTTTACAAAATATGCCAGACATTGTTATAGAAAAAAGAGAACAACATAGAACCATTTTCCGATATTCAGGTGCTAATAATATAAATGAATTATTGCAAAATATTTGCGGCAAGATAACGGTAGAAGAAATTATAGTAGAAAAACCTCCGTTGCATGATATATTCATCCAAACCGCTAAAGAGAGAGGGGAAGATGTTGAAGAATTGGAAATGGAGCAATATTAGAAAAGTAGCTCACTGGGAATTTTTCAAAACTTTGCGCAGTAATACTTTTCTTATCCTAACTTTTGTGATTCCCCTGCTTATTATAGGAGCAGGTGTTATCGGCTTTTTCACCCAAAATGGAGGTGATAGGGAAATCGTGCCAGAAGGGCATGAACTCAAGATTGTGGTAGTAGATAATACAGACTCTTTTTACCCATTTCTAGAAGATCACCTTAAAGAAACCTCGCTAGATATTAGCCAATTTGAAGGAACTGAGGCAGAAGCAAAAGAAGAAGTGAAAAATGAAAATTACGAGGGTCTTTTATTATTTGACCAGCAATCCCTTATGGAAAGTGGGGAAATAAGTTATTTCTCAGAAGAGTTTCAAAACATAAATACCCATGTTTTAAAAGAAACTCTACAACAACCAATCTTAGAATATCGCCTCCAGGAAATTGGCTTGAGCAAATATGAATCCAGGGAAGCTGCTAAACCTTTGCAAATTAAAACCCAAACCGTTGAAGGTCATGAACCAGATTTAATGGCAAACATTGCTGAATTAGTTACTCCTCTGGCCCTGGCCATGATCCTTATATTTGCAGTAATTTTTACAGGACAAGTATTAATGTACGGGGTTATCAGGGAAAAGAAAAACCGCATTGTAGAAATACTTCTATCCTCGGTATCTTCTCGGGAATTAATGTTGGGCAAAGTGATAGGATTTGGCACCCTGGGGCTATTTCAAGTAGTGATTTGGGCAACAGTGGGATTACTTGTAGCTAACTTTTTCTGGGATATTATGCAATTTATTAACTTAAGAGAAGCCTTGCCTTCTTTGCTGATTTTTATCTTCGGCTATCTCCTGTTAGCTTCTCTTTTTGCGACTGTAGGGGCTACCATGAAAGAAGCCGAGGGAGGCAGTCAAACTCAAGGATTGGTAATAATGATCCCCATGATTCCCTTGTTTATTAGCGGTCCCATAATAATGACACCAGATGCACCCTGGGTTAGGATTTTAAGCTTTTTGCCACCTTTTAACCCTGTAGCCTCCTTACTTCGTATTGGAGCCACAGATCTCCCTGCATGGGAAATAGGTTTAATTATCTTAGTACTCATCATTTCAGCACTGCTGGTTATTTACCTTGGCGCAAAAATATTTGAAGGAGCCATACTGCAGTATGACCGAACTCTCTCTTTTGGGGAAATTCGTAAAATGTTTAAATAATAAGATCAAGATTCAAAGAAGAACATTTACCAGAAATACAGAAATAGAATAGCCACAGGGGTATGGTTTAAAAAGTCCCCCTGTGGCTTAATCCTGATAATAAACAATTAGCTATGTTTTTTTAACATTTACCGCACTTACTTTAAGCTCCGGGGTTTTAGATACAGGGTCAATTGCATCGTTGGTAAGCATGTTAGTCAAAGTATCTCTATAATGGAAAGTCATGAAAATCACGCCCGGTGCTACTATTTCTGAAACGTTTGCTTTTGCCTTTACTCTGCCACGACGAGAAGTTACTTCCACTTCATCTCCTGATTCCACTCCAATATTTTGGGCATCAACGGAGTTAATCATGGCGTCTTCTTCAGGCTTAAAATCTACCAATCCCTGGGAACGGTAAGTCATGGTTCCGGTGTGATAATGGAACAAATTCCTACCAGTAGTTAATATAAACGGGTACTCTTTATCTGGTTCTTCTGCAGGAGGAGTAAATTCAACAGCATTGAACAAGCCTTTTCCACGTTTGAACTCTTCCCCGTGCAAGTACATTGTTCCTGGATGACTTTCATCAGGGCAAGGCCACTGCAAACCTCCCTGCTCCAAACGCCCATAATTTATCCCTGCATAACTGGGAGTAAGGGAAGTAATCTCGGTAAATATATCTTCGGCAGAATCATATCTCCAGTTGAATCCTATTCGGTTAGCAAGCAAAGTAAGGATCTCGTAATCGGGAAGAGCTTCTCCGGGAGGATTAACTGCCGGATAAGCTATTTGCACACGCCGTTCGGTATTGGTGTAAGTTCCCATTTTTTCGGCAAAAGATGCTGCCGGGAAAACCACATCTGCGTACTGTGCAGTTTCCGTTAAGAAAATATCCTGAACCACTAACAATTCCAGATTTTCCAGAGCTTCTATTACATGAGAGGCGTTTGCATCGCTCATTACCGGATTTTCACCCATGATATACATGGCTTTTAGCTCACCTTTTGCTGCCTGATCAAACATTTCCGGCACAGCTAACCCCGGCTTGCTATCCAACTGGACATTCCAGTTTTGAGCAAATTTATTTTCCGAGTTTTCATCCCCCACTTTTTGGTAACCGGTAAAGACATTGGGCAAGGCACCCATATCGCAAGCACCCTGAACATTGTTTTGACCGCGTAAGGGGTTTACCCCTGCAGAAGGTTTGCCCAAGTTCCCGGTAGCCATGGCCAGATTGGCAATAGCCAGCACATTGTCCGTTCCAGAAGTATGCTGGGTAATTCCCATGGTATAAAGGATAGCTGCTTTATCCGCGTTGCCATATATGCGAGCTGCTTCTTTAATATCCTCTGCCGGAACACCAGTAATCTCAGAAGCATATTCCGGAGTGTACTGTGACACTACTTTTTCTACATCTGCAAACCCTTCAGTCCGGCTATTAATAAACGTCTTATCCACAAGGTTTTCACTAATAATCACATTGAGCATCCCATTAAGCAATGCTACATCGGTGCCTGGTTTTTGCTGCAGATGTAAAACTGCAGAACGCTTGGCCAGATCTATGCGGCGTGGATCAGCTACCACTACTTTTGTCCCATTACGGGCTGCTTTTCTCACCCTATAACCGATTACCGGATGCGTTTCGGTGGTATTAGAACCGATTATAAACAGAGCATCTGCCCCCGTCACTTCACCAATACTGTTGGTCATTGCCCCACTACCAAATGCTGTAGCCAGACCGGCTACTGTGGGAGCATGTCAAAGACGGGCGCAGTGATCAATATTGTTTGTTCCCAAACTGCGGAATAATTTTTGGAAGAGGTAATTCTCTTCGTTGGAACAACGAGCCGAACTTAAAGTGCCAATTGAATCAGCCCCATTTTGATCACAAATTTCTTTTAATTTTTGACTCACTTTATCCAGAGCTTCATCCCAGCTAGCCTCTTCCAACTTTCCATTCTTTTTAACCAGAGGCTTACTTAAGCGTTCAGGATGATTAATAAACTCAAAACCAAAACGGCCTTTAACACAAAGTTCTCCCTCGTTAACCGGGTTATCATGGTCACCTCTGACCTGGACCACTTTACGCCCACGTGTGCCCAGTTTTATATTACATCCTACCCCACAATAAGGACAAACACTTTTAATTTCTCTCTCCGGCTTTTGTTGGCCACTTCGAGCAAGAGCACCGGTAGGACATCTTTCCATGCATTCCCCGCAAGATTCACACGAAGACTCCCGCAAGGGTTTATTGCCGGGCACGCTAACCAGGGTATTATAACCACGAAAAGCAAAATCCAAAGCAGTTACACCATTGATCTCATCACAAGCCCTAATACAAATTCCACAAAGGATACATTTGCTGTGATCCCTGAAGAAAAAAGGATTGCTATCATCTATGGGTGTATCCAGTTGATTGCGCCTAATTTTCTGCATACCATCGGGTTCAACCCCTATAAAGGAAGATACTTCTTGTAATTTGCAGTCGTTATTACGAGAACAGGTCTGACAATCTTGATTGTGACTTGCCAATATTAGCTCCACGTTAAACTTTCTGATCATTTCCACATCTTCGGTATCCGTTTGGACAATCATGCCTTCTTCCACGATAGCCCTACAGGCAGTAACCACCCGCCCGTTAGCTTCCACCATACAAACCCGGCAGGCACCAAAAGTAGAAAGGTCCGGGTGATAACAGAGGACAGGTATATATATGCCGGCTTTTTGTGCAGCCTGATATATTGTCATATCCTCTTCAGCCTCTATTTTAATCCCGTTAATATATAAAGTTATCATTGGTTGACCTCCTCTCCACTCAAGGCCGGTATGTTTTCTTTGCCAGTAATTATCTCTACTGCATCAAACTTGTCGGGACAACTTTCATAACAGATTCCACACTTGGTGCATTTAGATTGATCAATTTCATGCGGAACTTTTTTCTCGCCAATGACAGCTCCGGCAGGACATTCTTTGCGGCAACGACCACAAGCATTGCATTTCTCTTGATCTATGCGATATAAAATAAGTTCCTTGCATGCAAGGGCAACACAACGCTTTTCCCTGATATGCTGTTCATATTCTTCCCGGAAATACTTTATGGTACTTAAAACCGGGTTGGGAGCAGTTTTACCCAATCCACATACTGACCCTTTAATAATATAGTCACCTAATTCCAGGAGAAGTTCTATATCTCCTTCACGCCCATTTCCCTCGCAAATATCGTTAAGAATCTGCAACATTTGTTGTGTTCCCAAGCGGCAAGGTACGCACTGGCCACAAGATTCTGCAAAAGTAAAATCAAGAAAATACCTGGCCACATCAACCATACAGGTTGAATCATCTAAAACCACCATACCGCCAGAACCCATCATAGAGCCCGCTTCAATTAGGGTGTCGAAATCAACCGGCAAATCTAACTTATCTTCAGGCAAGCACCCCCCAGAAGGCCCACCGGTCTGCACCGCTTTAAAATTCCTTCCTCCAGGTATGCCGCCTCCTATTTCGTGGATAATTTTGCCCAGTTCCATCCCCATGGGAACTTCAATAAGTCCACTCCTATTAGTTTTCCCGGTAAGAGCAAATACCGCAGTCCCTTTGCAGTTTTCAGTACCTATACTTGTAAACCATTCTACCCCTTTATTGATAATCTGGGGAACCACCGAGAGTGTTTTTACATTATTTAGCAATGTGGGCTTATCCCACAACCCGGCAGTTGTTGTACGGGGGCGAGGCAATGGTTTGGGCATACCTCTTTTGCCTTCTATAGACATTACCAGGGCAGTAGATTCGCCACAAACGAACGCCCCTGCTCCTTCTTTAACATTGACTTTGAAATTGAAACCGGAATTAAGAATATTTTCCCCAATAAGGCCGTACTCCTCAGCCTGGGCTATTGCTTTACGCAAACGCCGCACCGCTAGAGGATACTCCGCCCGCACATATACATAAGCTTCATCACTACCAATTGCCTTTCCAGCGATTGCCATGCCTTCTATAACCGAATGGGGATCCCCTTCCAGGATACTCCGGTCCATAAATGCTCCGGGATCGCCTTCATCAGCATTGCAAACTACATATTTTTTATCGCTATCTACACTATAAGCTGTTTCCCACTTTTTCCCAGCCGGAAAACCCGCTCCTCCTAATCCCCGAAGCCCAGAATCTTTAATTTGAGATACTATTTCCTGAGGCTCCGTATTTAAGGCTTTACGTAGTCCTAAATACCCACCTCGGATAATATATTCATCAATATTTTCGGGATCTATGATTCCACAATTACGAAGAACGACCCTTTTCTGATGCTTGTAAAAGGGAATATCTACATAAGAAGTCAAAAATTCTTCCGAAACCGGGTCTTGATATAAGAGTCTTTCCACTTTATTGCCCTTAACAAGATGCTCTTCTACCAGCTCCGGCATATCTTCTGCTGTAACTCCACAATAAAAAATATCTTCCGGGTAAACTATGAAAATAGGACCCATCTCACAAAAACCATGACATCCCGAAAGAATTATCCTAACTTTATCTTGCAAACCATGCTTTTTAAGTTCCTCCTGTAAAGCATCGTTAACGTCTAAAGTACCGGAAGAAATACAGCCGGTACCGGCGCAGATCAAGATCTGTTTGTCGTACAATTAACTCCCTCCTTTCTTGTAAAAATCTTAATATTGCTGAAACCCATCACTGTGACTATACTTTTCAATTATAGCCTTGCGCTTTTCAGCACATGTAGAGTTTTCATGGCACAAAGGCCCCGTAAGCCGACATTCTACAAATTGTGCACAAGGATTTTCTACACTGTGTTCACACTTCTCACAGCAATGCTCAATAAACCTCTCCATAAGATAGCTACTCCTTTCATGCCTCTACAGGTTCTTTATAACTTTCAATAATTTCCTCTACCTTGTCGGGGGTTAACTTACCATAAGTGCGATCGTTAATCATCATTACCGGTGCAAGACCACACGCACCTATACAAGCTACTTCCTCGTAAGTAAACTTATAATCGGAAGTAGTTTCACCCACATCGATACCCAACAATTCGCGCATCTTATCAGCGGCCTTAGACACTCCCTTAACGTGACAGGCAGTACCACGGCACATTCTAATAATATATTTACCACGGGGGCTAAAGTGAAACTGCGCATAAAAAGTAGCCACTCCATAAACACTGCTATCCGGAATACCAATATACTCAGCTATTTTCTCAAAGCAATCTTCCGGGAGGTAGCCGAACTCTTCTTGCACACTTTGCAAAATTGGTATAAGTTCTTTCTGCTCTCCCTGAAATTTTTCCAAGACGGCCTGGTAATCTCTAGACAAATCTCTCCCTCCCTTCATTAATCGTAAAAACCCAAATTCCCATAAGTTTCTGGCCTCCAGAAAGCTTATAAGGAATTTGGGTTTAGTTTTTTTAAACCTGCTGCTTTTTCATTTCAGCCAGGCATGAAGTCATAGAACCTTTTGCATGTAGATAGGTCAAATCTGCTGCTTCCACTGTTTCCATCTGAGGTTCGTCTTGACCGGCCAACTCATCCAAATCATTTAATATTGCCTGCCAGGAATCTGCAGAAGGATCTTGCTTGATTTTGTCAAGGCTTACATAGCTCATGCCTTCAAAAGCAGGAGCCAGCGAAGCAATCTCTCCAAATACGTCTCCCACAAAGAGAACTGGCCAATCAAGGCCCAGGTAGAATGCCAGATGAGCAACTATTTCAAAGTCTGTCATTGCATCTCCTGGGAGATCCAACGCCGGTGTACCAAGCTGGACTCTTCCTTCCTGGTTTATATATGTGCCCAACTTTTCCGCAAAAGCAGCTGAAGGAAGAACTATATCCGCATAACGTGCCGTTTCACTCAAGAAAATATCCTGAACTACTAAAAAGTCCAGATTTTCCAGAGCATCTTTTACTCCTTCCGGATCTTCACTGCCGGAAATGGGGTCTTCGCCCATTATATACATACACTGGATATTGCCATCTTTGGCTTCCTCTATCATCTGTTTCAAGCTCAAACCAGGTTGGGCATTGATTTCCGTCTCCCATGCTTTGCCAAACTTATCCCTTGCAGACTGTTCACTAACATCCTGGAAGTTAGGCAAGTAATTAGGAACAGCACCCAGAATTGTTGCTCCCAGAGAGTTGTTATAATCCTGCAGGAAACTAACCCCACCAGCAGGCACACCCTTCATTCCGGCTACTGCAGCCAGGCCAAGCATTGCTTTTACACTCTTAAGTCCTGCCCCAATGCGGAAGGTATCTGTATTAAACAGAATCATAGGCTGTTCCGCATTGGCATAACCACGGGCTACTTCCTTAATATCTGTAGCCGGAACGCCAGTTACATCTTCAACATATTTAGGAGTAAACCCATCTACTGCTTTTTTAATTTCCTCAAGGGTAGCTTTGTCATTCGCTGCATCTCCATTAATCAAGTTCTCTTCCAAGATTACATTAATTATCCCGTTGAGAACAGCTTGGTCTTTGCCTACTTCCGACACTAAGCACCTTTCAGCAGGAACAGAAACATCCGGCTCTTCAACTCCTACGCTGAATACCCTAGTGCCATTGCTGGCAGCACTCCGCAACTGGTAATTGAGCACAGGGTGTGATTGAGAAATATCAGCGTTAACCAGAAGTACAGCATCCGCTTCATTTATCTTTTGCAAATCCCCGGTCATGACTCCACTCTTGAACAAAACTGAAGAAGTTTGAGGGGAAGTGCTATAGCGGTAACGGCCCAGATGATCTATATTGTTGCTCCCCAATGAACGTAAAAGCTTTTGGAAAAGGTATATCTCTTCATTGGTAACCCTACTAGAAGCAAGTCCACCGATGGCTTCCGCCCCAAAATTAGACTCCACTTCTTGTATTCTTTCTGCCACCATTTCCAAAGCTTCTTCCCATTCGATTTCTACGTATACTCCATCTTCTTTAACCATGGGCTTTGTAATCCGATGCTCATGGCGAGTAAAATCCCAACCAAAGCGTCCTCGGGCACACAATTTGCCCTGATTAATCCCTACTTCTTCATCAGCCGAGGCATCAACTATCTCGTCATCTTCATTCACATGAAGATCCACCTTGCAACCGGTAGCACAATAAGGACAAACAGTCTCTACTTGCTCCACTTCCCAGGCACGCCCTTTACCCAGACGAGCCTTGGCTGAAAGAGCACCTACAGGACAAACATCCACGCATACTCCACAAAATACACAACTGGAATCTTCCAGGGGATCGCCAAAAGCAGTGCCCACATTAGAAGTAAATCCACGGTTAATAAAATCAATAGCTCCAGCGCCAACAATATTCTGGCACCTTCCTACACAACGCCCGCAAAGAATACATTTATTCATGTCCCTTACTATAAAGGGGTTGGTATCATCCAATGGTACTTCCTTTACGGCTCCTACAAAATCACTGGATTCCACTCCGTATTGATAGCAATAATCCTGCAATTTGCAATCGCCGTTTTTCTCGCAAGTAATGCATTCCAGGGAGTGGTTGGCCAAGATCAGCCGTAAAATAATGTTACGGGCCTTCCGGACCCTATCCGTATCAGTATGCACTACCATGTCTGGTCCTGCAGGTGCACTGCAGGCAGCTACCAGTGCTCTCGCTTTTTCTACTTCCACCACACAGATACGACAGGCTCCTAATCGAGCCAGTTCCGGATCATGGCAAAACGTAGGGATTTCAACACCCACCTTTTGTGCCGCATCCAAGATGGTGCTGCCCTGTTCTACTTCCACTTGCTGGCCGTCTATGGTTAAATTAATTGCTGACATCGGCTTCCCTCCCTACACGCTTTATCTTAATTGCATTCTGGCGACATTTGTTTAGGCAACTGCCGCACTTAGTGCACACATCTACATCCAACTGATGGGCTTCTTTCTTATCACCAGTAATAGCTTCTACAGGGCAAGCTTTTGAACAACGGGTGCAACCGTTGCAAAGTTCGTCATCAATATAGTAGTTGAAAAGCTCGTTACAAATTCCTGCCCGGCAGAACTTTTCGTAAATATGCTCTTCATATTCATGGCGGAAATAACGGATTGTACTCAACACCGGATTGGGGCAAGTTTGTCCCAGTCCGCAGAGAGCGCTATCTTTAATGGCACCGGCCAGTTCATCCAATCTTTCCAGGTCACCTTCTTCTCCTTCACCCTCACAAATCCGATCCAGTATTTCCAGCATCCGCTTGGTTCCCTCACGACAAGGAGTACACTTACCACAAGACTCCTTCTGGGTAAAGCTAAGGAAATAGCGAGCCAGGTCCACCATACAAGTGCCATCATCCATAACCACCAGTCCGCCGGAACCCATAATTGCTCCGGCCTGGGTTAGAGAATCATAATCAATAGGCAAATCCAACAGATCTTCAGGAATACATCCTCCGGAAGGGCCACCAGCCTGAACTGCTTTAAAAGCCCGATCGTTCATTATACCGCCACCCACATCGTAGACCACTTCATGAATGGTGATACCCATGGGCACTTCACACAAGCCAGTGTTTCTTATTTTCCCGGCCAGTGCGAACACCTTGGTTCCTGTACTTCCCTCTGTTCCTATCTTCTTGTACTCTTCGGCTCCACCCTCTCTTAAAATAAGAGGCACATTACCGAAAGTCTCCACATTGTTAATACAAGTAGGCTTGCCAAAAAGACCGTATTGAGCCGGAAACGGTGGACGAGGACGAGGCATGCCCCTCTCCCCTTCAATAGAAGCCAGCAGGGCTGTTTCCTCACCACATACAAACGCTCCGGCGCCTTCCTTAATGTTTAATTTAAAATTAAAACCGGAACCCAGAACATTTTCACCTAGCAGACCGTATTCTTCCGCCTGCTCGATAGCGATTTTTAGCCTTTCAATAGCTAGTGGATACTCAGCCCGGCAATAAATATAACCTTCATCGGCGCCAATAGCCTTGCCGGCAATGAGCATCCCCTCAATCAAAACATGAGGATCGCCTTCCAGAATACTGCGATCCATAAAAGCTCCGGGGTCACCTTCGTCAGCGTTACAGACAATGTATTTTTTCTCGCCAGGGGCTTTATAGGTGAACTCCCACTTCTTTCCACTGGGGAAACCAGCGCCACCACGACCGCGGAGCCCAGAATCAAGGACTTCCTGAATTACATCCATTTGTTCCATGTTCAATACGCGGGAAAGAGCGCGATAGCCTCCGCGCATAATATACTCGTCGATATTCTCGGGGTCTATAATTCCACTATTGCGCAATACATTGAAAACCTGCTTGGAATAAAATGGTATAGTATCGTAAAAACGTGCCGGTGCCTCCACATCCGGCCCTTTGTAGAGACGTTTTTCGTAAACCTCTCCTCCTACAAAATGACTTTCCACTATTTGGGGGATGTCATCTTCTTCCAACCGACAGTAAAATACTTCGTCGGGGTAAACAACCATAATGGGGCCAACTTCACAAAAACCAGGACACCCGGACATTACAATGCGGTACTTATCTTCTAGTCCATGCTTAGACAACTCTTCGCGTACCTTCTTCTCAATGTTTCCAGCACCTGAAGAAAGACAACCTGTTGCCCCGCACAGCATTAAATGCTTTTCATACAAAGTACTCTTACCTCCCTTGCTCTCTTTGTTGATAAAAATTATTAGCCAAAATAATTAAATTATTAGGCAAATTTTCGTCCATCACTAGCAAATCGCAAATTTTTCGTTCAACGCCACTTTATTCACTACGGCTTTTCTCTTTTCCGCACAGGAATCATTATCATGGCAGATAGGGCCTTCCATGCAACACTTAACAAAATCTTTGCAGGGAGATTCCTTAGTATGCGTACATTTTTCACAGCAGGGATCAATGAATTTTTCCACTGGTACACCTCCTCAAAGTAAAGTAATAATAAAAAAATTAGTAAAAATTACTAATTATCCTAATTACTCGTAACTATCCAAAATTTCCTTGATAATATCCGGGGAAAGCCGCCCGTGAGGATTATCATTAACCATCATAACCGGTGCCAGAGCACAAGCCCCGATACAGGCTACTTCTTCCAGGGTAAACTTCAGATCTGGTGTGGTTTCCCCGCTTTCTACCTCGAGAATCTCCTGAATTCTCTCGGCAATTTTGGGACTACCTTGAATGTGACAAGCTGTTCCCTTACAAACCCTGATAATATACTTACCACGGGGGCTCAGCTTAAATTGGGCATAAAAGGTGATCACACCGTACACCTTGCTCAAAGGAATCCTCATTCTCTGGGCCATACGCTCCACAGCAGGGCGGGGCAGATACCCGTATTCCTCCTGCAACGTCTGGAGAGCAGGAATAATCATTCCTTTTTTACCCAAAAACGGTTCAATTAACTCATCAGCCTTTTGATAATCAAATTCTTGCTCTTGTTCAATTACGGCAGCCAAAAGCACTTACCTCCCTTGCATATATTTTCTTAAATTCCTGCAGCGACAAACAAACTTAAACTAATTAAGTTTTTTCCATTAAGTAATATTCTATTTCTATCGCTTATAATCCTTCAACTGTTAAGCAAAATATGTGAAAAAAATATCATTGTCCTTGAGGAAGGGAGATGGGGGCACTTCCGCCGCCAATAGGATAATTATGCGCTCTCTCTATCTGCCGGTAAACATAATCTTTGGCTGTTTGCAGCGCTTCTGCAGGAAGAGCCTCCTTAGCAAGGCAGGCAGCAATTACGGAAGATAGCGTGCATCCAGTTCCGTGAGTATGGGAAGTTTTTACTTTTGGTGCAGTATAATGATAAAAATCTTTGCCATCATAATAAATATCAGTAAACAGATCTTCTGCAAACTCACCACCTTTTACCAGCACTCCGCCTGCACCGAGCTCATAGATCAGCCTGGCAGCTTTACGGAAATCTTCTTCACAATTTAAACTAATTCCACTCAATATTTCAGCTTCATCCCGGTTGGGAGTTACTATAAAAGAAACAGGAATAAGTTTGCTTTTTATTACCTCTATTGCTTCCTCCGCTAAAAGGCGATCACCACTGGTAGCCACAATAACAGGATCCAAAACAACTCGCTTCAAATTATACTGATTGATTTTATGAGCTACTACCTCAACTACTTCAGAAGTCCCCAGCATCCCTATTTTTACTGCATCAGCACCCAGATCAGTGATCACTGCATCTATTTGCCGGCCTACGAATTCTGCAGGTAATTGATGCACGCCAGTAACTCCTATCGTATTTTGGGCAGTCACTGCTGTTATCACGCTCATGCCAAAAACACCCAAATTCTCCATGGCCTTGATATCAGCCTGAATTCCAGCTCCTCCACCTGAATCGGAACCGGCAATAGTTAATGCCTTTTTAAACATTATTAAGTTTATCCCCCTTTTAAATACTATTCATGAAAATGATCGTAACCTTTTACGGATAATGGTACAACCTCTCCCTCTTTCTCCAGATGCAATCCAGATTCGGAAGAGAGGGTTTTTCCAATTATATGCAACTCAGTCCCTGTTTCAGATAAAGCCTTGCGAGCCTGGGAAACTTTGCTCTCCGGTAAAGTAAAAATTAATTCATAATCTTCTCCGCCATACAAAGCCCAATCCAAATGATCTTCTTTCAAGTAAGCAGCAGCTTCTATAGTGTTATTATCCACAGGGAGGTTTTCAGCATATATTACCCCTCCCACTCCGCTACTGGAGCAGATATGATTTATTTCACTTACCACTCCATCGCTAACATCTATCATGGAAGTAGGTATATTCTTTTTCACCAGAAGTGAAGCTTCTTTTACCCTGGGAATAGGGGTTAAATGAGCCTGATGAAGCGCATCAACCGTTTTAGAAGATAAAGTTTTATTATTTTGCTCATTAATCAACAGATTTAACCCGGCAGCAGATGCTCCCACTCGCCCGGTAACTGCAATTAATTCTCCTGGTTGAGCTCCACTTCGGGTAATAGGTTCTTTTCTTATTTCGCCCAACACCGTAACATCAACCACCAGCTGAGGAGCCTTAACGGTATCTCCTCCAATGATATTAACCTCAAATTTACGGGCCAGCCCCCTTAATCCCGCATAAACTCGTTCGGTATAATTTAAATCAACATAAGCCGGCCAGCCAACCGAAATGACTGCATAGCGGGGAGAGCCCCCCATAGCAGCTATATCACTCAAACTCGCAGCCAGGGATTTGTGCCCCAGTTGCTCAGGTTGAATTTTATCTATCAAAAAGTGACGACCTTCTACCAGCATATCCACTGTTAGCAGCAAATAATGATCATCGGAGAACTTGATTGCCGCAGCATCATCTCCTACTCCTAATTTCACAGAGGAATCATATTCTTGATTTAAATTGGTAGTGAGGTGCTTGATCAGATTAATTTCGCCAATTTCTTCAATTTTCATTTTTTCTCTCCTTGCCTGGCCCTATTTACTTGTTCCAAAAGATTTTTCACAGCACTGGCAGGCTCCGAAGCACACATAACCTCGGAAACCACAGCCACGCCTTCCGCTCCATGTTTAATTACTTCCGCTACATTTTCAACCTTAATTCCTCCAATAGCAACCATCGGAAGATCTATTGCCATTGAAATTTGTTCCAAACCTTCCAACCCTATGGGAGCGGCATCCTCCTTGGTGGGGGTTTGGAATACTGCAATGGTTCCCAGATAATCTGCTCCATTTTCCTTCGCCCTATGAGCTTCATCCACAGAAGAAACGGTAGCCCCGATAATGGCTTCAGGCCCCATAATTTTGCGAGCAACAGTAACTGGGATATCTTCCTGCCCCAAATGCACGCCGTCTGCTTTTGCAGCAAGAGCTATATCTATCCGATCATTTATAATAAGCGAACTGTCAGGGTATTCTTCCATAATTGCTTTGATTTTCACAGCCAGGTTGTAAAATTCGCGGCTAGTAGCATCTTTTTCCCTTAACTGAATAACTCCGGCCCCGCCTTTCAGGCTTTCTTCTACTATCTCTGTCAAACTCCTGTTGTTTGTCAAGCTTCTGTCGGTAACTACGTATACATCCAGATTAATAGCCTGCAACCTCCTCTCGGTACTTTTGAACAATTAGTTATTATTGATGTAGTTTTTCAATCTTTGCCCGTTTTTCAATCTTATCCCCGTTTATGTTATATATTTCATCAAATAAAGACTTCTTAAATGAAGCCGGCCCTTTAACCTCAGGGTTCAGAGCTGCTAATTCAGCAGATATCCCAAAAACAGCCAGAGCTGCCACTGAAGCCATACTCCGGTCCTCCATTGCTGAAGCAAAAGCAGTGGTAATGGAATCAAGCATGCATCCTGTCCCTACCAGAGCAGATAAATATTTGTGCCCATTTTTAACTTTGTAAGTATCTTCCCCGTTAGAGACCCAATCTGTTTCTCCAGTAATTACAGCCACAATTTTATAATCAGCAGCCATTTTTTGAACAACCGATGAAGGTTCCATGGAAGTTCCCATAGAGTCAACTCCCCTTACAGTGGCATCTATGCCGGCTAGCACTGATATTTCCCCAGCATTGCCTTTTATTATATCTACCCCTACTTCATCGAGAATTCGCTTCGCCGCACTGGTACGCATGGATGTAGCGCCTGCACCCACTGGATCCAACAAAACTGGCACTCCTTTTTGGCGGGCAACTTTGCCGGCTGTTATCATTTCTTCTACGTATTCTTCAGTTAAAGTACCAATGTTTAAAACTACCCCACTGGCCAGGGAAGCCATTTCCTCTGTTTCCTGAGGAGCAAATGTCATAACTGGAGCCCCTCCAATATGCAGGGTTATATTGGCACAATCATTCATTACTACATGATTAGTAAGATGGTGGATTAAAGGCCCTTCCTGCCTGAGCTTTTCCAAGCCTTCATTTATTTGCTTAGTTATTTCTTTCATTAATCAATTACCTCCCGTTGAAATTTTTCCCTTATGGCATTCATTAACAATTTTTACAGCACAATACTCTCCGCACATGCTGCATTCGTCTCCAACTCCCAGTCCCTCTTTCTTCATGGCATTCTCCATTGCCTGTGGATCCAGGGCGCATTTGCGCATTTCTTCCCAATTCAACTCTTTTCTGGCCAGGGAAATCTGCCTATCGCGTTCTAAAGCAGCAGGCAACCCCCTGGCAATATCTCCCGCATGAGCGGCTATTTTAGAGGCCACCACACCTTCTTTAACTTGCTCGGCATCCGGTAAAGAAATATGCTCAGCGGGAGTCACATAACATAAAAAATCAGCACCCGCTGAAGCTCCTACAGCCCCTCCTATGGCAGCAGAGATGTGATCGTACCCGGCTGCAGAATCAGTGACCAGCGGTCCCAAAATGTAGAAAGGAACCTCCTGGCAAATTCTTTTCTGCAATAATATATTGGATGCTACCTGATCCAGCGGTACATGCCCAGGACCTTCTACTATAACCTGAACTCCTGCTTCCCGGGCTCTTTTCACCAGTTCTCCCAAAATCACCAGTTCCTGAACCTGAGGACCATCAGTAGCATCAACAATGCTTCCAGGCCTCATACCATCTCCCAGACTCAAAGTAACGTCATAAGCAAGAGCAATATCCAACAATCGGTCAAATTCAGCGTACAAAGGATTTTCTTTCTCATTCTTCATAATCCAAGCCCAAAGGAATGATCCCCCTCTGCTCGCTACATCAATAATGCGCTGGTTTTGATTTATACGAGACACAATATCCATGTTCACGCCACAGTGGACAGTAATAAAATCAATTCCTTCTTCTACCTGCTCTTCTATAGCTTGAAACATGTCCTCGCCAGTCATCTCCACTACTGCTCCCCGTTCATGCAGAGCTTTTAAACCAGCCTGGTAAATTGGAACAGTTCCCAATGGCACTTTAATTTCCGATAATAACTCCCGGCGCATCCTACGGATATCACCACCACTGCTTAAATCCATTAATGTATCTGCGCCAGCCTTTACTGCAACGTTTGCTTTTTCCATTTCCCCACCGATATCTAGTTTTCGAGGGGAAGTTCCGATATTAGCATTAACTTTAGTAGAAAGCCCTGTGCCAATACCTGCTGGATCTATATTATTTCTTAATATGTTAGCGGGGATTACTACTTTACCTTCGGCAACACGCTCAGCAAGAAACTCTTCATTTACTCCTTCTTTTTTGGACACTTCTTGCAAATGCGCAGTTATATTTCCTGCTCTAGCTTCCTTAACCAGGTTCATTTGCTCCATTACCTCTCTCCTTTTATTAACTCTTTTCCTTTCTTAAATTACAAATTCCTCAATACAAATAAAAACCGCACCTCCAGTGGAAATGCGGTAGTTCGCATACATATACCTTGAACTATCACCTTCCCTTCGCTGGAATTACCCAGACAAGGCCTCTTGCCCTGTTAACAGGTTCAAAGGGTTGGAAAAGCTTCATAGCGCTTTTCCTCTCAGCCCCCGCTCGGGAGCACCCCCAGTTATTCTATTTCACAGACATTATATTACTTTTATAAAAAAAATACAAGCATACCTGAAGAATAAAACAAAAAACTTTCAATTCCAATTGAATAACATCATTGAGTAACATCCTAAGCTTTTCCATCTATAACTATAAAAAAAACTGCTTAACTGTTATAATTTCAATTAATCACACAAAAATAATAACAAATTAATTAGTAAGCAATAACAAACAAGCAAAGATGACAATATTAAAATAAATAAAATAAGTTTATCTGGTAAAGGGAGGACAAAACCTCGCCATGATCCCTTTAAGCGCATCAGTTAAAAGTCGCCGTTTTCCTATTATGAATACTACCATCATTCTCATAAATTTTTTGATTTTCCTCCATCAGGTACAATTAAGCCCCGAGGAAACTCTTCAACTGGTAAATAATTACGGGGCAATCCCTGCTGAGTTTGTTGGGGGATTGACTCTTTTCCTGGAAGGAGACCCTCAGTTCGCTCTAATGATGCCTGAAGCCACCCTTTCATTGTTTACCTCTATTTTTTTGCACGGTGGATGGCTACACTTGCTGGGCAATATGATTTATTTGTGGGTATTCGGAGACAGTATAGAAGATCGCTTGGGTCCCTTGCGCTATCTGGGAGTTTACTTGTTCATGGGAGCAGGGGGTAGCCTTTTTCACATTTTATTTAATCCTCTCTCTGATACTCCTCTTGTAGGAGCTAGCGGTGCAATTGCTGGAGTGCTGGGCATATATTTCTTAACCTTTCCTCAAGCCAGAGTGCTAACACTTCTTCCTTTGGGTTTTTTTATTACATTTATATACATTCCTGCCATATTATTTTTAGGACTCTGGTTCCTCTTGCAACTTCTTAATGCATTTGGCGCCCAAGCTTTAGACGGCAGCGCACAGGCAGTTGCATGGTGGGCGCACGTGGGAGGATTCTTATTAGGAGTTTTAATTGCAATTCATGGCCGAATTGCTGTGAAAAAAAGATAATTTTTATACAGGAGGAATAAAAGTGAACATCATAATCGCCCCAGATTCGTTTAAAGGAAATATTTCGGCAGTGCAAGCTGCCGAAGCAATGGAAAAGGGAGTTAAAAATGCAAGCGAAGCAATCAAAGTAATAAAAATCCCTATTGCAGATGGTGGCGAAGGTACTGTAGATGCTTTTCTAGCTGCTAAGGGGGGAACAAAGAAACATACCAGGGTTACCGGCCCTACCGGTAATATTGTTGACTCTTTTTGGGGAATTATGGAAGGGGAACCCAAAACCGCAGTCATTGAAATGGCTGCAGCTGCGGGGATAGAGCTAGTGCCTCCCCCTGAGCAGAACCCCTTGTATACAACAACGTACGGAGTAGGAGAACTTATTCTGGAAGCTATTGATAACAACTGCCAGAAAATAATTTTGGGGCTTGGAGGCAGTGCCACCAATGATGGCGGCATGGGAATGGCCCAGGCTCTGGGAGTAAAATTTTACGATGGTGAAGGTAATGAGTTAGAAGGCAAAGGCAGAAACCTGGAGAAAATAACTGCCTTAGATATAAGCAATACTAACCCCAGAATTAAGGAAACAGAAGTCATCGCCGCCAGCGACGTCCAAAACTTACTCTTGGGCTCAGAAGGGGCAACTTACATATACGGTCCTCAAAAAGGAGCAGACCAACATGCGCTATATTTGCTGGAGAATGGAATGCATAATTACGCCCAACATGTAAAAAATTATACGGGTATAGATATAGACAATACACCTGGCGCCGGAGCTGCTGGTGGACTTGGAGCAGGTTTGGTAGCTTTTGCCGCAGCAAAAATAATGTCAGGCATAGAAGTAATTCTGAATAATACTCAACTGGAAAGTTTTTTAGAGGATGCATCCCTAGTTATCACCGGAGAGGGAAAAACTGATGCCCAGACAGCTTTTGGAAAAGTTCCTGTAGGAGTTTCCCGAATTGCTCAGAATAAAGGCGTTCCTGTGGTATGCCTTTCTGGCGCACTTGAAAATGGTTTTGAAGAAATATACCACCAGGGCATTATTGCTGCTTTCAGCAGTATAAAAGCTCCCATGTCCTTAGATGATGCCATGGAAAAATCGCCACAAATGCTTTCTCAAGCAAGCGAAGCTATAGCCCGTCTGGTATTAGCCTTCATTAATCTGTAACTACCTCTTTAGCCTTGTTATATTAATCGGCCAGCAGGGCGGGGCAAAAACCAAGCCAATCAGAGGCTACGAAAATGTACTGCACTCCATTTAAGTACCCTTCATAAGCGGTTTTTTTTGCCTCAGCATGCAGATGACCATAAATGCATGTCTTCACCCCGTATGAAGAAAGCAACTCGGTAAAGCCAGAAGACTCTCGAAAAACATTAAAAGGAGGAAAATGCAAAGCTGTAATTATGTGCCTGTGACCTTCTTGAAATGCACTTTTTAAAGATAATTCCAACCTCTGCAATTCGCGTAGGTAAATTTTTTGGTCCTTCTCCTCATCAAAGCGAGTATCCCCCGGGCAAAGCCATCCTCTACTACCACAGATTGCCCATCCTTCCCAGACAAAATGATCGTTTTGTAAGGCATACATTCGTGGAGGCAGGCTTCGCCTTATTTTAGAGATAGACTCCCACCAATAGTCATGATTACCACGCAGCAATAATTTATGACCAGGCAATTTCCCTATCCATTGCAAATCATCAAGCGCATCCCTCAAGTGCATAGCCCACGATATATCACCGGGAATGATCACCAGATCACTATCATTAACTCTATTTTCCCAACCATGCTTGATTCTGGACACATAATTAGCCCATTCCGCCCCAAAAACATCCATAGGCTTATCTACGTTTGTAGAAAGATGTAAATCTGCTAATCCCCAAATCGCCATTTATAGCACCTCAGAAAATTAACTTTGCCATCTAAAACCGATATTTATAATTACTCAATATTTTAATTATTTTCAATTTATGATAAAAGTGATATAATTATCAGGAACCTATTGATTAATTATTTACCAATACAATTTAATTATAACAATGGTTGCAATAGGATACAGTAGAGTTAAAATACAAAAGGAGGCATCAATTATGAAAAAGATCAGAAATAAAAAACGCCGTTATCTAAGAAGCAGAATCACACAACGACTTATTGTAGATACTGCCGAACAGGTATTCCTGGAAAAAGGATATAACAAAACTACTATTACCGAAATCAGCAAGCAGGCCGGTGTTGGTTATGGAACAGTTTACAGTCACTTTCAGGGCAAAGACGATCTCCTGACAAAAGTTATTGATAGAGCCATGGAAGATTTTATGAATATACTGAACGATCCCCAATCAATAGAAACCATTAACGATTTGCAAAAAGTTTTCGAGCAAAGAATCTATGCGACATTACAAATCGCCGTGGAACAGCAAGAAATATTTAAAGTTTTCCAAAAAGCTCTGGGCCAATCAGATCTAGTATTCGACCACTGGAACGAAATTCTTAATCAATTTATTACCCGCGTGGAAAACGACTTATACCGTTCCCGCGAAAAAAATATCGTCACTTCCAACATTAACTTGTATTTTTCTACCAAAGCCCTGATTTTAACCCTGGAAAGTTTTCTGTGGGAAATTGTGCATGAAAAAGAAAGTGACCTTGATACTCTAACTCTGACTTTGACAAATTTATTCATCCAGGGATTGTGTTCTTCCGAATCCCTTCCCAGCCTCACGCCCAAATAAATTAAAAATAAATCACCCTATCCTCAGTTATTAGTAGATCCACTTTACGATCCCAATGGGCAACGGGAATTTCGTCCACTATTTGGACCTCAAAAGCTATGGCAGCCAAGGGGACATCGAGGCGCAAGCGTTCAAAAAAGCGGTCATAATAACCTCCCCCATAACCTAACCTATTACCTTCAATATCAAATGCTACCCCTGGGACTACCAGTAAATCTATTTTTTGAGGATCAACGGGCCTTGTTTTTTCAGGTAGAGGTTCCAGGATGCCATAGACTCCAGGAGTTAAATCCTCCTCCCAGTCTATCAACTGAGAGGGGATTAATTTTTTTTCGTATTTTTCCGGACGAGGCACCACCACAGTTTTACAGGATTTAAAACTTTTTTCTATCAAGGGCCAAGTATCCACTTCACTGCCAAAAGAGAGAAAAAACATAATTGTCTCGGCTTTCCGGAAACTTTCCAACTGGTAAAACTTTTCAGCAATAGCCTGGCTTTTTTCTTTGATTTCAGTTTGCGAAAGCTTATCCCTTGCTTCTATAACACTGCGTCTTAAACTTTTTTTGACCTCACGCATGGTATTACTCATAATTTTACTCCCTTTCTAATATGCCCGTGCAAAATAAACCCGTGATACAGCTTTCCGGCCACAACAAATACAATTACGCTCTTCTTCTATATCAGAAGAAACAATACATCTAATAGTACCTTTGCAATCATCTTTTATTTTATCTTCACAAGCTCCTTCTCCACACCAATAACCGTCTACGAACCCTTTGCTCTGTTCCATGTAATCACAAAACTCACTATAGTCATCAATTTCGGCCGTATGTTCCCTGCGAAATTCTAACGCTTTCTGCAGCATATCTTCCTGGATTTCCTGCAACAAGGCAGGGACCCTGCTCGATAACTTTTCTAAGGGTACCTCTTCCTTTTCCCCGGTATTACGGCGCACCGCTACGACCCTGTTGTTTTCCAGGTCTTTAGGGCCAACTTCTATACGCAAAGGAACCCCCTTCATTTCCCACTGGTTAAATTTCCAACCAGCTGAATATTCTTCGCGATCATCAAACTCTACTCTAAATTCTTCGCGCAGGGAATCTGCAATTTCACCAGCTTTTTGTAAAACCTCGCTTTTTTGCTTTTTAGTAATAATGGGAACCACCACTATCTGAACAGGCGTTACAGCAGGAGGCAATACCAGCCCCCGGTCATCACCGTGAGTCATGATAATACCCCCTATTAGTCTGGTTGAAACTCCCCAGGAGGTTTGCCAAACGTACTTGAGTTCGTCATCCTGATCAAGAAAGGTAATATCAAAAACGCGGGCAAAATGCTGACCCAAGTTGTGAGAAGTGCCCGATTGAAGAGCTTTTCCGTCACTCATTAATGCCTCTACAGTGTAAGTCCGCAGAGCTCCCGCAAATTTTTCCTTTTCAGTTTTCTGTCCGGTTATAGGAGGCACAGCAAGTTCAGTTTCCATAAACTCGCGGTAAACTCCCAGCATCTTTTGAGTTTCCTCTTCAGCATCTTCTTCTGTTCGGTGGCAAGTATGACCCTCCTGCCAGATGAATTCGGAAGTGCGCAAAAAAGGCCGGGTAGACTTTTCCCAACGTACTACATTGGCCCACTGGTTAATCAATACTGGTAAATCCCGCCATGACTGAACCCACCGGGAATACATACTACAAATAATAGATTCTGAAGTTGGACGCACTGCCAGGGGCTCGGCAAGCTCTTCATCGCCACCGCGAGTCACCAGTGCAACCTCCGGAGCAAAGCCTTCCACATGCTCGGCTTCTTTTTGTAAAAGCCCCTGCGGTATAAAAAGGGGGAAATAAGCATTTTCATGTCCCGTATCCTTAATTCTTTTATCCAGGAGTCTTTGAATATTCTCCCAGATAGCATATCCATAGGGTCTGATAACCATGCACCCTTTTATTGGAGCATAATCCATTAACTCCGCCTTTAAAATCACATCAATATACCACTGCGAATAATCCTGGGAACGAGGAGTTATTTCCCGCACAAACTCTTTTTCATTATTTTTCTTATCCATAGATATTCCTCCCCTGCTCTATATATTTAATATATGTGTAAATTTCAGCATATACAGTCTTTAAAAATTACACGCAACTAAGACTCGCCTCTCTTATCAATAATGGAAACTGCATGCTTTTCCAGGCGCAAATGTTCTTCCAACCTGCGATTTACTTCCTCAACTCTTATTTCTTGAAGGACTTCAGGATAAGTAAAGAAATCCACTCCTTTAAATCGATAAGCTAAGAAATTATTAGCAATAAACTCCAAAGAATTAAAACGGCGCATAAAGTCTCCCAATTTAGCTCGCCGGTGCCGCCTAACTTGCTCTTCCGTAAAACCTTCCTCTTTTATTTTTTCCAGGGCTTCCATAATTCTCTGGTACAGCTTATCCGGATACCTCGTTTCTCCTCCCAATAGAGTATAAGCATAGTTGGATTCCAGAACATAACCAGCATCAAACTCTTCACTAATAAGCCCTTCTTCATATAATTCATTATAGAGGGGTTCACTGGGTGAGAAAATAATGTCCATTAGAAGATCAGTTACCAGCTCCCGGCGCAACTTATCTTTGCCCTTTAAACCTTCCGGGGATTCATCCTTGAAGCCTATATATATTATCGGTTCTGAAACTACCATTTCCTGCGCAACTTTCTGCCGGGAAATCTCTTCAGGTTCCTCCGGGAAGTGGCGCTTAATTTCTCCTAATGGCGGATAATCCCGAGAAGCATAATTTTCAGCTACTTGCTTGCCAACTTCATCCAAATCTATACCCCCACCTACAACAAAAAGAGCCATATTGGCAGGATGATAAAAAGTTCGGTAGCAAGTATAAAGAGTTTCGGGGGTAATACGGCTTATACTCTCCACAGTCCCGGCAATATCCACCTGCACCGGATGTTTTTGATAAAGAGCATCTAGCAGGTTAAAGAAAATCCTCCACTGGGGATTATCTTCAAACATACTGATTTCCTGGCCAATAATTCCCTGCTCTTTCTGTACCGTTTCCTCCGTGAAATAAGGATCCTGGACAAAATTGAGAAGCAAATCCAGGTTTTCATGAAAGTTATCGGTGCAAGAAAAAAGGTAAGCCGTTTGAGTAAAGGAGGTATAAGCATTGGGAGAAGCACCTAAAGTTGCAAACCGATTGAAAACATCCCCCTCCACATCCTCAAATAGCTTATGTTCCAGAAAATGTGCAACTCCTTCCGGCACTTCTACATAGTCTTTCTCCCCTTCCAGGCTAAAACAATTATCGATAGAACCAAAGTGAGTAGCTAAAACTGCGTATTTTTTTTGGTATCCTTTTTTGGGAAGAACATATACCTTCAACCCCGAAGGCAATTCCTGCCAATAAACTGCTTCTTGCAGCAGATCATTCTGGATTATATTCCACTGGGAACTCATTTGCTACCGCCCCCTTCTTCTCCATGCAAAAAATATATGGTGTCTAACTTAATGCGGGAAGCAGCTTCCACCACTTCATCAACAGTAACCTGCTGTATTTTTTCTATCACATCGCTAAAACCATGCTTACGCCCGCCTATTTCCGCATCAAGATAAAAATTTACCAAGCTATTGGGGTTATCCTGTTGCGTCCGCAACTGATTTATCAAGCCAATACGGGTATTTTCCATTTCTTCCTCCGTTATTTCTCCCTTACTAATTGCCTCCAATTGTTTTTGCATAATTTCCAGCGAGTTTTCATATTGAGAAGGATCAATCCCCGCTGCTGATATCATCACACCTTTATGTCTTTCCAGCCTGGAGAACACAAAATAAGCAAGGCTAGATTTTTCACGCACATTCTGAAATAGCTTGGAATGGGGAAATCCTCCTAAAATTCCGTTGCACATAACCAGCGGATAATAAAGTTCATGGTCATAGGGAATATTGGTCCGATACCCCAAAACAAGGTTGCCCTGGCTTACAGGCATTATTTCCTCTCGCCTAGTTACTTCTTCCTTTTCCCGGTAGACTGTTGTGGGAGGGATTTCTACAATAGATGTATTCCGTTGCAGCGAGAAAACATCATTAACTAATGACTCTGCCTCTTCTTGCTGCTGCAAACCTACCAGATAAATATCGACGGGGTTGCGGGAAAACAACTCTTGGGAGTACTCATATAGATCCACAGCATTGATCTGCTCCAGATCTTCAACCTTTCCTAATTTATATAAGCCATATCGTTCCCCACGGCACATCTCCTGCACACAACGCTCCAGGGCATATGCAATTTTGTTATTCACCAGGCTCTTAATTTCTTGAGCCAACTGAACTTTCTCCTGTTCAACGTATGAACGACAGAACCCTTCATCCTCAACCAGGGGATTGCTTATAAGCCCCTCCATTACTTCCAATCCACGACGCAGAAGGTCTTTTTCTTCAAAGAAGTTTTCATGAACCATTTCCAGGGAAAATTCTATAAGGTGCCTTTCACCTTTTTTCCCAACATCAGTTGACAGTTCTGCACCATAGAGGTCTTCTAACTCCCTACGCAAGCTTATGCGATCCGGGTGTTGTTGCGTTCCTCTTTCCAAAACAGAAGGAAGCAATGCATTTTTGGTAACCAAACTATCCTCTAATTCTTGATGAATAAATAACTTCACACTTACCGTTTTAAACTTATCAGTTGGCAACCAAAACAAGCGCATGCCATTTGATAGTTCGTTTACTACTGGTTGTCCTAGCAAGCGGCTACCCTCCTCATTTGTTTAATACTGGAATTACTTTTTATATTCATCAACAACCAACTAAACACAGGTTGCCCTCAAAATACTTCCATAATTCCATAAATAAATACCAATATCCTGCCAAAATATTAATGATAATAATTAAACCAATTACCCAAAGTAAATACTGAACATAAGTTTTCAATGATTTTTTCATCAGGACAAGGAAAAAGCTTACAAAAAAAGCTTATTTTTTTCTCATTATATTTCCCCTGAGTTACTTTTTATGGGCTGAAGATAATAACTTAATAACGGAATAACCGCGTAAAGCAAGGTAGTGGCTGCAGCTACTACTCCTGAATCATTAACCAGGAAAGCAACCACGCTTCCAGTAACAATAGCAGTTATTCCTGTAAATAAAAACTGCCGCTGTTTTTTAAATTCCTTTATTCTTCCCCGGGGGTAATAAAACAGAAATACCATCACTCCCATCAGTGCTACCAACAAATAAGACCATACCGAGTATCTAAGCAAGGTTATATTCATAGAAATTTTACGCCATATTATATTCTCTACCGCCGCAAAACCTCCTTCATACCATTGGTCCCAAAACGTTTGCAAATGCCAGGATTCACTTCCAACTCCCCCTCCCCAATCGCTTATCAGCCAAAAAATTGCCAGCATCAAGCCCGCAGCGGCAATTCCCGCCAAAGAATTAATTCTAACTCTAAAGGTCATGCGCAAAAATCCTGTAAACGCAACTCCATAAGCAATCACAGCTGTAATAGTTCCACCTGCATTAGCTCCAAAAGCAGAAGAGCCCAGGAAAAAAATCCCTACCAGCAAATATACTCCAATCAAGATCAACACTGCCATGAAAGACAATCTGTTTATAGAATAACTTCTACCCTCGAGGGGAGAACATAATTCCAACAAAGCAGAACTTCCCAGGATAGTGCTTCCTATGATAATTCCCATGTATTCATTCCCTGTTCCGTAATAACGGGAACCCGAAATAAGGTCATAGCCTAGAAAAGAAAACTCCTGCAAAGATCTTTCTCCGGCCAAATCAGCAAGCAAAAAGAGCGAGGTAAAGAGCCCCATTGCCATCCAAAATATGATCTGGCCATTACTCAAATTCCTAATGAGCCTTAATAAATAAGTAAGTAATAAAGTCCCTAAAATTACTGCCAAAACTGTGAAAACAAAATCAGCAAAAGGAAATCCAGGCAAAAACACTAATATCAATAAAGCCAGGGGGAAAATAATGGCAAAATCTAAAGCTCCCCTCAAAAAAGAATGTAAACGTAAAAAATACGCCGAAAATAACGCAATTCCCCCTGCCAACATTACCGTAATTAAAAAAGCTAGATATCCTCTCAATAAAGCAGGTCTTTGCCTGTTGATTCGCACAAGCTGTTCTTGTAATCCTGCAATATATTCAAGTGGATAATTTTCAGCAACCCTGTAAACTGGTGCACCATCCATAGATAACGGCAACTCTTCTACACCCAAATGCTGTAAAATAGTCGGAGCCAAATCAAGGTTGGCAACCAGCCCTGGTCGCCTGGTAGTTGAGCTGGCCAAAACCCCAGGGAGCATTTGTTCCTCGTTTATTAAGAGGGGAGTCAATTGCCTGCCTTCACTACCCCCCTCTTTAGGCGGAGAAGGGGTGGCCAGAACAAATAAATGCGAAAAATCCGGGTTTTGGACGTCCTGGACAAAACTACCCACAAATGTATCCAATTCCTCAAAAGTTAGTTTCATCAACTCATGTGTCCTTGCCTCAGTTAACTGATTTCTTTTGTAATCAATTCGTGCCACATCACCCCAGTCAACAATCGTTAAATCATTATGTTCCTGGGAAGACAAAGTCATTTCAGCCAGAAGGTCACCATCCATTCTATGTCCAAACGGAAAATAAGGATCTTCCTGGAGAATTTCCTTACTTACCAGTCCCTCCTCAATTATTCCTTCCCTATTCATACCCAGCAGCCCTCCTAAGCGCCTGATTTCATAATTATCAGCATTGCCCCAAACAGCAACTTGCATCTTCCTTTCTTTCAAAATATCTCCTAAAAAGCTGAGATTAGCACCATTATCCAGGCTGTCATTCTGTTCTACTATTTGGTGAAAGGAAAGGCAAAAAATTTCTCCTTCCGGCTCACATCCTACAAAACGCTGATATAAGATCTCTGCAGGATATTGCTCATATTTTTCTCCTTGATTAAAAAAAAGCCCAGCCTCCGTTCCAGCTGTGGATCTGCTACCAGTTGCTATGCTTAAATACCTACTCTCACTGTTTCTACGACCTGCTCTGGTATTTAAAAGAGAAAGCCCACTTTCATCCATAAGATTTTTTAACTCTGGGCCTGCATACTCCCTTAAATCTTCCAGAGAGAGGCGATCAACTAAAAGCAAGGTTGCCCGCGGAGTATTTTCTCTTGCCAGGGCATAGTTACAGGTAAAAAAAAACTGCAAACCAGGACAAAGCTAAATACTACCATGCCCAATTTAGCAAAAGGCTTTTTAAATAACGAATAGCTTCCAGGGTGGAACTTTATCATCATAAATCCTCCTCGCAATATATTTTGCCCGCAAGGAGGTTTTTTCATCAATTAACAAAGTCTCAGAGCCATAAGTATTATCTTGACCAGAGGGATCAGGCAGGATACACAAAAAAGAGCGATCCATTTAGGACCGCTCTTTAGGGTGGTACGCCCGTAGGGATTCGAACCCCAAATTCAGGCTCCGGAGGCCTGCGTGATATCCATTTCACCACGGGCGCTTGTTCATTTAAATAATAACATGCTACCTTATACCAGTCAATGTAACTGAAATAATTAAAAAAGCTCTCTGGAAACGGGAGTTAGTATTTCTGGCCCATGGGAATTAATAATAACTGTATCTTCCACATCAACTGCCCCCCAATGGGGAACAATCAATTTAGGTTCAATACAAACTGCCATTCCTTCAGTAAGCAATTGCTCATTCCCCCGCACCAGGGTAGGCGGTTCATCCAGTTCAAGGCCTATCCCATGCCCAATATAATGACCCTGCATATCTCCCCATCCCTGAAAATATTCTCTAACTCCCAAATCTACAGCTTTACTCTCTGCAGCAGAAAACAGGTCGCCTGCTGTATTTCCAGGAACAGCTTTCTCTAAAGCAGCATCCATTATTTTATTTACTGCATCCCATCTTTCCTTGAGTAAAGTTGAAGGATTTCCAGCAACATAAGTACGGGCCATATCCACATGATACCCGGCACGATTTAAGCCAATGTCCATCACCACCATATCACCTTCATCTATTCTTTCTGCTGAAGCTCCCCAAGGCAGAGAAGGGTGGTTTCCTATTCCTGTGACAGTCATGGCCAATCCAGATATCTGCCATGCTGTTTTCGCCCCGGCTATCAAGCCCTCATGAGTAGAAGTGTTGTCCCAGCGGCGATGGTAGGTAATAAACTCTGCTCCATTAGCCCGAAGACGTTTATAAACCTCTGCTGCCAGCTCCATTTCCGAAATGCCTGGTGCTAAATTTTCAATAATAGCCTCGTGAGCCACCTTAAAAAGACGTGCAGTTTCCCTTAACTCTTCCTGTTCTTCCGGTTCCTTAATAGCTCTTTGCTCCAAGATTTCAGGAGAGATATTAACCAGTTCAAAGCCTTCAAATTCTCGCTTGATGCGGTTATACAAGGATGCCGGAAGGACATCCTCTTCTACCCCTAGTTTTCCTCCCTGGGGACAACTTTTGTTTAGCATCTCTTTTATAGGGCCTAACTTCGCTGAATACTGCAAATTATCCAGCCAGGTATCTTTCTTGGTCATCTCCATAGCACGCCGGACAAACAACACCGGTTCTCCTTCCGCGGGAATAAACAAATTGCAGGGCTGGGCAGTGCCTGCATAATAATACAAATCCCTATGCTGCATTAATAAAGCCGCCGATATTTCTTTATTTCTCATCACTTGTTGAAGATTCTCTATGCGTTTCATGTTCTGTGTACATCCCTTTTATTAGACAATATAATAATTACAACAGATCTTTCTCTTCCTTTACCTCGCGAATTTCCTGCCACCTTTCACGGGCAACTTTGGCCAGTTGAGGGGACTTATTTTTATGATTGTTAATTAGCATACTAAACCACTTAACAGCTTCTCTCTCATTTCCCAGGCGACGGTTTAATTCCCCAACAAGGTACATAGTCCGGGCTACTTGCTCTATTTCAGTATCTTCCTCGTACAACATCACAAAATTATCCAGAGCATTCTCCAGGTTGAACAATTCATCATCTTCTTCCTCTGCAAAACGATGCACCCAAGCCAGTTGTAAAAACAAAGCAGCTTTAACATTATATTTTTGAAAGGTCAAGTAAGAGCAACAAAGAGCCCTTTGGAAGGAATAAACCACCTGTTCATGGGTACGCTTCCCGCTCAAATCTTCAGAAGGCGGTACCATAATTTTTTTTAGGGCATTTCTAAGCCTTTCCGAAGGGGAAGCAAATTGAGGAGTAAAACTAAAGCCACAAGAAGGGCAAACGCTTACTGTATAGTGAATAGTATTAGGCCCTTCGGTATGATTGGCAAAGTCGGTGTCTACTTTTTTGACTTTTAATCTGCTCCGTTTAACCCTTAATTCCTTAAATTTGGTATCACAAAGCAAGCACTGAAAATTTTTTTCAAAAAAAGCGTCCTCCATAATTAATCAAATCCTTTCAAATATCCTGACATTTAGAACTTTACAACGATTCTTACTCAGCCAATATTCTAATATAAAATTAAGGAACAATTTTATTCAACGGGTACTCAATAATACCTTCTGCTCCTGCGTCTTTTAATTTGCCAATCAGATCCTTTACATCTTTTTCATCCACTACAGTTTCTACTGCCACCCATCCTCCTTCAAACAAATTAGATACAGTAGGCTTTCGAAGCGCAGGCAACATCTCCATAACGTTTTGGAGATTATTTTCGCTAACATTCATTTTTAACGCCACTTTTTGTTCTGCAAACAAGGCACCCTGCAGGAGAGTAATCATATTTTCTATTTTCTTTTTCTTCCAGGAGTCCTGCCAGCTCTCCTTGTTCACTATTAACCTGGGAGTAGAAACCAGTATGGTTTCCAAAATTTTTAGGTTATTAGCTTTTAATGAACGCCCCGTTTCCGTAAGTTCAGAGATAGCATCAGCCAAAACCGGTGGTTTCACCTCAGTAGCTCCCCAAGAATAAACTACTGATGCATTCACCCCATTTTCCTCTAGATATTTGCGAGTGGTATGAACCAATTCGGTAGCAATTTTCTTTCCTTCTAGTTCCTTGACACTTTCTATGCCTGAATCATAAGGGACTGCAAGCACTAAACGCACAGGCCTTAATCCTGACCTCGAATAAGTAAGTTCCGCTACTTCTTCTACATCTGCAGACATTTCCGTTATCCAATCCTTGCCCGTAAGGCCTACATCTAAAATGTTCTCTTGAACATAAATAGGAATCTCTTGCGCCCGAATTAAGACACATTCTATTTCTTCATCATCAATATAGGGGTAGTAAGAACGATCGGAAACATTCACGTTATAACCCGCTTTTTTAAAAATTTCCAGAGTAGATTCCTTCAAGCTTCCAGCTGGCAAGCCCAGTTTTAGTTTGCTCATAATATTCGTCTCCTTTATTTCTGCTTTGTTCTCCTGTTAAAATATGGCATATATTTTACTTGACAGGTTCTTATTTTATTACAACAGATTACAGATTCATTCCTGCCCAATTACTTAATTTCAATTAAGTTGCAATTATAAAAGGTATAATCTTCCTGTTTGTTATAAAAATTAACCTTTCGTTTATCTAACATATAAGGAATAAAGAAAAAAGTCAATTATCAAATTTTCCAGGAAAATAAATCCGGGACGCAGGGACAGGTCCCTTGTCCCACTTTTCCAGGGTCGCAGGGGCAAGTCCCTTCCCTTGTCCCACTTTTGATCTCTTCCTCCTTTAGAGAAGTAACTTCTTGCTTCTAAGGCCCCTCAGGGTATTAACTTCCTACCCTGAGGATTTAAACTCTTCCCTCGGAGGTTTTAATTCCCTCCCCCCCCAAAGTTTTCAACCTTCTACCTCACCGGAGGATATTATCTCTCCCCCAGTGGGCTTTTAGCTTCCTCCCCCGACGGGGGAGGATTGAGGAGGGGGTGTTTTCATATAGCGATAATTTAGGGAAACCATTTACATGATGAACTTCTGAGTAATGACATGTGAAATGAAGTCATACTACCCGGCTCTCTCAACCGGTACGCGGGGATATATAACTGTTCCTCCCCCTCGAAGGGGGAGGCCAGGTGGGGGTGTTATTTTTTTCTTTGTTCCCTTGCCGGGGGGTGGGTCGGCACAGCGACTAGACCGTTACGCGGGCCATAGGCACGACTCATCGCGACGGCCTCCGCGGACTTCCCGTCCAAACTGACATCGTGTCAGCTCCCGGCGCCCTGCTTCCT
>Ga0207421_10001039_pt1 | contig 36142 bp, 31 predicted proteins | sample SodLakKL_010_SED_4_FD_187542 | JGI IMG/M metagenome (GOLD analysis project Ga0207421, IMG submission 187542) | Alkaline sediment microbial communities from Lake Tanatar, Kulunda Steppe, Russia - 8KL_010_SED (SPAdes) (version 2) | ecosystem: Environmental > Aquatic > Non-marine Saline and...
CACCCCATGTCAAAACGAGGATTAGCTACCCGGGTTTTACAATTCCGGCACCTCAGGCGAATGTCTGTCTTAAAAAATTCAATTATTTCCCCGCAGTTGGGGCATTCTTCTTCATGGACATCATCTGCAGTCCAGTAACGCATGTCCTGTCCGGGGCATTTTTGGGTAAACAATTTTACCACCACCTTAATTACTAACCTAATAAGTTATATATATTATAACGCATTATATTCATCTATGCAAGAAAAAAAGCGGCCAATATTTTTGACCGCTTCATTACGACTGATTAATCATTGGAATTATATCTTAATAAAGGGTTTAATCGTAAAGCCAACCTTCATGAGGTTGCTCATAGCTGCAGATTTCGGTTTCTTCGAAAAACAAATTTATTTCCCTTTTAGCGCTTTCTGGGGAATCGGAAGCGTGAACCATATTTTTGCCTGTGAACACGGCCAGGTCGCCACGCATGCTTCCCGGTACCGCATTCCTGGGGTCAGTTGCCCCGACCAGGGTCCTTGTCATTTCAATAGCATTGTCACCTTCCCAGATCATGGCCACTACCGGCGCTGAAGTAATGAAATCAAGTAAACCATTATAAAACTTTTTGCCTTCATGCTCCGCGTAATGCCGTTCAGCCAGATCTCTTGATACAGGCATCATTTTCATGGCCACCAGCTTTAAGCCCTTGTTTTCCATTCTGCTGATAATATTTCCAATCAGGCCTCTCTGGACACCGTCCGGCTTGATCATTAAAAAAGTTCTTTCCCTTGTTTTCATTGAATTCCTCCGTATAAAAATTTTTGCTCGCATTATAGCGATTTTATGACATAGCTTAATTCTTGATCTGTCTCTGCTCAGCCGTGCATTATGTTGTATTGGTGACGGCTTATCGCGGACAATGGCAGCGATTCAGCTGCAGGCTTTCGCAGTACCTAGTAAATCGGCATTAAATGATCGTCATCTATAACCCTGGTTTCTTGGTCCATGCGGTTGCGCATGTCTTTGGGGACCGCAAATATGCCCAGGGCTGTTTCTCCGTCAAAATATTGCAGGTCTAGTTTTCTATCTTCCACAAGCTTATCAAATCCTTCGGCAGTAGGTAGTTCGGTCACGTTTGGTGCAGATAGTATAAAGCCCCATTCAGTGTTATAGGAGGGGACAAAAGCACGGTATGGCCTGACGAAAGGCATTACTTCTTTAATTGTATTATTGATGGCGCTGTGCGATGCTATAAAAGGCAAGCTGGTATCTCCGGCCTGCAGGGAAAAAACCCCTTTTTCGGAAAGCCTGGTTTTGATCAGTTCAAAGTACTGGGTGGTAAAAAGCTTTAGTGCCGGCCCTTCTTCTACCGGTTCCGGAACATCGCTGATGATTACATCAAAAGCTTCTTTTTCATTCTCTAAGTATTCCCTGGCATCCATAAAATGAAGGGTGACCTTGTTATTGTCGAAACTTCCCTGGTGCCAGCTTTCCAAATACTGGCGGCAGTTTTCAACAACTTCTCTATCCAGATCAACCATGATCAATTCTTCCACGCTCTGGTATTTTAATATCTCTCGCAGGGTTGCTCCTTCACCGCCACCAATGACCAGTACACGTCGAGGCGCCGGATGCATCAGCATAGCCGGATGCACCAGCGCCTCGTGGTAAATATATTCGTCACTTTCAGCTGACTGGACTTTTCCGTCCAGGATCAGGATGCGGCCAAACAACTCGGTGTCAACAATTTCAACCTGCTGAAAGCTGGTTTGAAAACTTTGGATGTAGTTTTCGATTCCATAAATGTGAGCCGTCCCCGGCGAAGTATGGTCTATATACCACTTGTGCTTTTCAGTAGGCACTGCTGTTTCCTCCTTACCCGAGTCCTCATTGCTTTGAGCCATAAGGAAAGGCAACTTTAAGAATAAGTGGCTGCCGGCTTATATTCAACCTGGACATCAAAGATGCCGCGCTCTATTTCACGGGCCGACATATTTTGGGCTGAAAAAGCCTGTTTCAAATAATTACACGACACCCATGGATCAACAGTTTGCCCGCAGGTAAACACGTCAACTGCGGCGTAACCAAACTCGGGCCAGCTGTGTATAGCCAGGTGGGACTCGGATATTACAACTACACCGCTTATACCTTGAGGGCTGAACTGGTGGAATACTGTTTCCTTGACTTCAGCTCCGGCCTCAAGGGCAGCAGCGACCATTGATTGCTTGATTTGCTCCAGGTCACTCAACGTTTCCATGGGGCAACCATAGAATTCAGCCAAAATATGACGGCCTAAAGCGCTCATCTCTGATACCTCCTTGTAACCAATATTTTTCAAATGAAAGCGTCAGGCTACATTGTACCAAAAACAGCCCAAAAGTCAATGAGCAGGGAAAAATTCGAACAACTGTCGATTATTAACCTCGATTGATGGGCCTGGTCTTTCATTTATTTGATTATAGTGTACTGATCATATAGAATAATAACAGATGTTAAAGCACTAATTAATAAATAACGACAAAGGATTGTTGCCATGAGTAGCTTAGAGTTTTTATTTAATCCCGGACAGGTGGCCGTAATTGGAGCGTCCCGCTCACCTCAGAAAATTGGCCATGCTGTTCTGGATAACATTATCAAAAGTGGATTTAAAGGTAACATTTATCCTATCAATCCCAAGGAAGACGAGATCGCCGGACTGAAGGCATACTGTTCAATTTCAGACATTGGCGCTCCAATAGATCTGGCCGTGATCTCCGTGCCTGCCAGGCATGTTACAGCAGTTGCTGAAGAATGCGGCCAGGCGGGAGTCAAGGGCTTGATCGTCATTACTGCCGGGTTTAAAGAAGTAGGCAGGGAAGGGCTTAAGCAGGAGCAGGAACTAATCTCGATCTGCAAACGATACGGGATGAGGATGCTCGGCCCTAATTGCGTCGGGCTCATGGATACCCATAGCCCGGTTAACGCTTCTTTTGCCGAAGGATTCCCCAACCAGGGGAATATTTCGTTTATATCGCAGAGCGGAGCCATGCTGGTTTCAATCCTGGACTGGAGTTTTGAAATGGGAATGGGCTTTTCACGGTTTATCAGTACCGGGAACAAGGCCGACCTGACCGAAATCGATTTGATTAAAAGCTGCGCCGATGATCCACAGACCAGCGTTATATTATGTTACATAGAAGATATAATTGAAGGTGAAAGGTTTGTAAGAGTTTGTTCAGAAGCGAGCAAGAAAAAACCAATAATAATTCTCAAATCAGGCACAAGCAGCGCCGGCGCCCAGGCAGCGAGTTCTCATACCGGGGCCCTGGCCGGTAGCAACCGGGCTTATGATGCCGCCTTCAGGCAGAGCGGCGTACTCAGAGCTGAAAGCATGAATGACTTGTTCGATATGGCCAGGGCATTTGCCACCCAACCCTTGCCCGGTGACTCACGGGTAGCGATTGTAACCAACGCCGGGGGGCCGGCTATCGTTGCCACCGATGCGGTAGAAAAAGGCGGCCTCAAAATGGCCCGGTTTTCCAAGGATACTATCGATCAATTAAGAAATAACCTGCCCGATGAAGCAAACTTATACAACCCGGTTGACATTCTCGGCGATGCCAGGGATGACCGGTACCGCTTTGCTTTGGAAACTATCCTTGAGGATGAAAATGTTGACAGCGCCCTGGTTTTACTCTGTCCGGCTGCTGTAACAGAACCGGAAAAAACAGCACGCACCATTGTGGAGCTTAATAAAAAGCATGATCAAAAACCGGTCATGGCCGTCTACATGGGCGGGAAAAGCCTTACTGATGGACGAAGTTACCTGACCGCCAATTCTATACCGACTTTCACATTTCCGGAGCCATCTATTGATTCCCTCAGTGGTATGATCCGCTATAACGAACATCTCAAGGCGCCTGACCCTGCGGAACCGGTAGAACTTGAAAATATTGACCAGAGCGCAGTACGTAAAACCCTGGATAATGTATTCTCCGATCGCAGGGTGGTTTTGCTCGGTCACGAAGCTTCAGAGGTAATGTCATCTTATGGTATCCAGGTCAGTAAAACATACCTGGCTACTTCAGAGGATGAAGCAGCTGAGATTGGAGAAAAATTGGGTTTTCCTGTAGCTTTAAAGATATCTTCCCCCCGTATTGCGCATAAAACAGATGTTGGGGGTGTGGCAATCGGGCTGCACAGTGAGAACGAAATTAGAAAAGCTTACCGAAAAATAATGGATAATGTGCGTTATTATCTACCCGATGCTCCTGTATATGGCATCGAAGTTCAGGATATGGTCGATGAAGGGGTAGAGGTCATAGTCGGGATGTCCAGGGATGTACAGTTCGGGCCGCTGGTAGTATTCGGACTGGGTGGTATTTATGTCAATCTTCTGGAAGATGTTTCTTTCCGCCTGGCTTCAGCATTGACTACCCGGGAAGAGGTAAAGAAAATGATCACAGAAACCAAAGCCTACGCCCTGCTCAAGGGCTACCGGGGTAAAAAACCTGCCGATATTGAAGCTCTTTCCGATACTATCTTAAGAACAGCCAGGCTGGTTAGTGACTTTAGGGAAATCACCGAAATGGATATCAACCCGGTGCGGGTCCATAACAAGGGCGCAACCGCCCTTGATGTTAAGATAACTATTGAAGAAGTCAACGAAAAGGAATAACTCCTTAATGAGGTGATTAAATGACTGCGATTTATTTTTCCGGAAAAGCCGGCGGGGGAAAAACTGCAACGGCCCTGGGATTAGGATTAAAATTACAGGAAAAGGGCTTTAAAGTTTCATATTTCAAACCGATTGGATTTCGTAAGGGAACCATAAAAAAAGATGATGATGACGTTATGTTGATGCGCGATATATTTTGTTTGCCTTTCTCCGGGGACACAATTTCACCCGTAATCGTAAACGATCATTACCTGACTCCCAGGTTCATGCAGGAAGTTAAAGATCTTCACCCGCGCATTAAAGACGCTTTTCAAAAGTGTTCGGAAGGATATGATGTCGTGCTGATTGACGGCAGTATAGAACCCCATGTAGGGCATAACCAGGGCCTTGATGATTTCAACCTGGCTGAAATACTCGGGGCTGCCGCTTTGCCGGTGATCAAAGCCGATGATGATTTTGATCTAGATCAAAATCTGTTTTACCTGGAAATGTGGAAAAATAAGAAGGTACCGGTTATCGGCTGCATATTCAATAATATCACCACTACCCAGTGGAATAAGACCGACAGTGTTTACAAACCGCTCGTTGAAGATAAAGGCTGTGACGTGCTCGGGTTAATCCCGAGCCAGGTTGAAATATCGGCACCGACCGTTGCGGAATTTTACGACGTGCTCGGAGGTGATGTGCTCACTGCTCCCGACAATATGAACCGGATTGTAGAAGAAGTGGTGGTCGGTACCATGACCATAGAAAGCGCGCTTAAATACCTGCGCCGCGCTCCTAACAAAGCTTTGATTACAGGCGGCGATCGCAGTGACATGGCCCTCACTGCGCTTGAAACAAGCACTTCTGTAATTATTTTAACCGGGGGGCTTTACCCGGACCTGCAGGTGCTTTCCCAGGCTGAAGAAAAAGGAGTACCGGTGATACTGGTCCATCAGGATACCTATTCTACACTCGAAAACCTGCAAAGCATTTACCGGAGCATTCACCCTGAGAATCAAGAGGCCATCGGTATTATTAAGAACAATGTTGATAAATACCTGCAGTGGGAAAAACTCATTGATTACTTGCAGGGATAATTAACCACAGTGAGCAAAAAAGCAACATTACTTATGTGTATGCAAAAACATGCTAAAATAAAAAGGGACAAACCACAAACCGGTAAGTCCCTTTTTATTTGCGCAAAGCTTTAAGCGGTAAACAGGGCGAATGAAGATTACTTATTTTCGTACTTTAAGACCTTGTTTTCCCAGGTCCTGATCTGCAGGTAATCTTTACCCATGCTGACCAGGTATTCTGGCATCATCGGGGTCTTGCCCAGGCCAAACGGAGCATTGACCACGTAATGCGGTATAGCCAGCCCCGATGTGTAACCGCGCAACATTTCCATTATTTCAATGCCTTCTTCAACCTTTGTTCTAAAATGTGAGGTTCCTCTTACTGCCTTGGCATGGAAGATCAGGTAAGGCCTGACCATTATTTTAAGCAATTCCTGGTTTAATTTACGCATCACAAAGGGATCGTTGTTGACACCTTTTAAAAGCACGGCTTGATTGCCCATAGCCACACCGCTCCGGGCCAGTTTAAAGCAGGCCTCCCTGACCCTGGGGGTAATCTCTAGAGGGTGGTTGTAATGGGTAATTACGTAAAGGGGCAGATGCTCGGAAAAAATACGACATAATTCATCGTCAACCCGCTGCGGCATAGTAACCAGCGTCCTTGAACCAAATCGTTTCATTTCGACATGTTCAATACTATCCAGTTCTTCCAGGAGCCATTTGATGGTTTGGTTATCGAGCATTAACCCATCTCCACCTGTAAGCAATACATCACGGATATCTTCATTTTTCCTTACATAATCAATTGCTTTTTCCAGCTCTTCCCTCGGGGTCGCCAGATCTTCTTCACCGATCCCCCTTCTTCTCTGGCAATGCCGGCAGTACATAGCGCACTGGTTGGTTACTTTAATAATCAGGCGGTCGGGATAACGCTGGGTGATAGCCGAAGTTGGGGATGTAAATTCCTCACCCATCGGATCGTCATAGCCTTCCTGGTCAAGAAGTTCGTTTATACGTGGTATACATTGTTTTTTTACAGGATCGTCAGGATCGTCAGGATCAATCAAGCTGAGGTAATAAGGTGAAACCGCCCAGCGATATTTAGCCCCTGTTTCCTTGATTTCTTCCAGCTCCTGCTTGTCTACAGGCAGAAGTTCTTTCAGGACATCAGGGGTGGTAACACGGTTTTTTAACTGCCAACGCCAGTTTTCCCAGTCATCATCAGTAGCTTTAAAAAACTCTTTTATCCTTTTTTGGTTTTCCTGGATCTGAGGCCAATTTTTGAAGCCAAAAGGTATGCTTTTCAGCGCTTCCTTGTAATCATTAATCCTGCCACTGAGTTCTTCAGCTCGCTCATATGCCATACGCTGTCTTTCTTCAGGGCTTTTTTCAACTGTCATCCTGGCACATCCCCTCCCTTTCAATTACGCCTTTATGAGTAAATACATTATACTCAGGATTATTTTTGATGTCAAAAAGAAAAGGCCCGGCTTTACGCGGGCCTAATTTATATAAACAATTTAAGTAGGTTGCTACTAATTTAAAATGATTTAAGGCTGTCTACTCCACCAGCCTGTTTTGGTTCTTCCTTCACGTACTTCAGAGGATTCATAAACCCTGGCGTATCCATCGACTCGTAATGTTTCGTTAATAAATCCGTCGACATCAAGCTGTCTTTTTGTAGTGCCACCGGTGTTTTCAAAATCCGAGCGCACCTTCAAATATTCTTCGCTGCCGGAACTGGCGGCGATTGACTGCCTGATATAACCTTCCTCACCAGGATCCATATCGACACCAACTCTTACCGTAGCTTCATTCCTGGGCAGGTTGATAGAGTTGGAGCTGAGAATTCTAACGTTTTGCTTGGCTTCACTGTAGGCATCAATTATTCCCTGGACTTTTTCATCATAACGAGCTTGCAAACTTCTCATTTCAGCATAGAATTCTGAGCCTTCCATGTCTTCTGCAGCTTTTCTTGCGTTAAGATTTTGGATGGCCAGTTCACGTTCCCTTTGTACTTCTGCCAGAGCCTCTTCTTCCATCCTTATGATATCATCTGAAGCCGCGTCAGGATCAGTTCTTCCTCTGATGTACATACTTATATTGACTTTGTCTTCTTTTCTTGCGTAAACTCCGTCTCGGGGGCTGGTCACGCCATAATCCACAGAGTGGACATCATGGCTGCCACTTACTTCACCGTATCCGCGGACAAAAAATGAGCCTGATCCACGATGGTAATCAATCTCTTTCTCGTGAAAGATTTCCCCGATGTACCTGAAACCGGTACTGGTCCTTTTATACTCGTCTGCAGTTACAGGTAGCGAAAGTGCCAGCACGATGGTCAAAGTCATTGCAATACCTATTATAATTTTCTTTCGCATAAAACGGGCACGTCCCTTCCTTTCTTTATCAGTTTATGCAATTATGTTGACTTGCACACCACCTCCTAAAATTCTGTTAAAAAAAATGGTCGGAGCGAGAGGATTTGAACCTCCGACCTCTTGACCCCCAGTCAAGCGCGCTACCAAACTGCGCTACGCCCCGATGTTAACAATAAAGCTATGAAATTCTTTATTTATTTTAAAGCAAGGTTTCCAAAAAGTCAACAATCGTTATATACTTTAAAAAGCAACTGTTAATATTACATATTGGCCTGGGAGGTGTTTCAAAATATCTGGCAACAGAATTATCGTTATCGGGGCCGGGTTAGCCGGTTCTGAAGCAGCCTGGCAAATAGCTCAAAGAGGAATCAATGTGACATTATATGAAATGAGGCCCCAAAAAATGACTCCTGCCCATTACACCGGTTATTTTGGTGAACTGGTCTGCAGCAATTCTTTAAGAGCCTCTTCATTAACCAATGCAGTAGGCTTATTGAAGGAAGAGATGCGCCGCTTCAATTCTTTAATCATGATGGCAGCTGATGCAACCGAAGTTCCGGCCGGTGGGGCCCTGGCTGTCGACAGGGAAGAGTTTGCCCGCTATATTACCCGCTCTATAAAGGAGCACCCGCTTATTCAAATCATCAATGATGAAGCAAAGGGGCTTCCGCAGGAAAAGCCTCAAATAGTAGCTACAGGGCCCCTTACCTCGGAGTCTTTATCAGAAACCCTGGAACAAATAACCGGTACAGGACGGCTTTATTTCTTCGATGCTGCCGCTCCAATTGTTACTTATGAATCTATTGATATGAACAAAGCCTTTTTTGCTTCCCGCTACAACAAGGGCGGCGACGATTACTTGAACTGCCCCATGAACGAAGAGGAATATAACCGGTTTTTAAATGAACTGGCCGGCGGTGAAGTATATATGGGAAAAGCATTTGATAAGGAATTATTTTTTGAAGGCTGTATGCCTGTTGAAGAGTTGGCCCGGAGAGGAAAAGATACTATAAGGTACGGCCCTCTAAAGCCGGTAGGGATAACCTGCCCGAGAACCGGAAAACAACCCTATGCCGTTGTTCAGCTCAGGAAAGACAACAAGGAAGGCACCCTCTACAATATGGTAGGTTTTCAAACCCGGTTAAAGCACCCTGAGCAGAAAAGGATCTTCAGGCTTATACCCGGCCTTGAAAATGCCGAATTTGTACGTTGCGGGGCTATGCACAGAAACACCTTCATCAATGCGCCTACCCTTCTCAAGCCCACCCTGGAGTTGATCCGGGAAGAAGGTGTTTTTATGGCCGGGCAAATCACCGGTGTGGAGGGATACGTGGAATCTACCGCATCAGGCATAATCGCCGGCCTTAACGCTTTATGCTGGCTGAAAAATAGAAATCCGCTCCTCTTTCCGCCTGAAATGGCCATGGGGGCATTAATCAATTACATCACCACCGCCGATCCAGGCAATTTTCAGCCCATGAACGTAAATTTTGGACTTTTTCCTCCTTTGAAGGAAAAAGCTCCCAAAAAGAAGAAAAGGGAATTGTATGCCCGCCGGAGCCTGGAAAAACTGGCAGAGTTTCAGAGCGAATACCCCGATATCCTTGCACTTCAGGAATAAACTGCAGTAACTGGGCTAATAAAGTATAGGAGGTACAATAGAAACAATGTACAATATCTTTGCGATTGCGACAGCTTACTTGCTGGGGTCATTCCCCTCTGCTTATGTAATAGGGCGTATATTAAAAAGAATTGATATTCGCGAAACAGGTTCCGGAAATGTGGGTGGCATGAACATTTACCGGGCAGCCGGCTTCCTTCCAGGTATTTTAACGGTATTACTGGATATCGGCAAAGGTGTCCTTGCTGTTTTACTGGCTGTGAACTGGAGTGAAGAACCCCTGGTGGTTTTTATGGCTGGTTTACTGGTGGTTCTGGGGCACAATTACAGCGTTTTTTTAAGATTCAAGGGCGGTAAAGGATTGGCAACCGGGCTGGGCGTTTTTATTGCCCTATCGCCTATTACAATACCGTTTCTCCTGCTGGCAGCACTTTGTTTAACAATTGTATTGAGAGATACGAATACTGCATTTGGAGCTTCAACCCTGAGCATACCGTTAATCCTGTACTTCCAGTACCAGGAAGCAGCATGGGTCCTGTTCAGCCTGGCTTTTGCTGTTATTATCCTGATCAAGCATATTCAAGACTTCCAGGCGTACCGGAAGGGCCGCAGAAAAATTATCTAGGCCGGGTTACAGGCCGTTTTTTTCTTAGATTGTTATTACTCAGCCGTCACCAATACAAAATAAAACACGGCTGAGCAGAAAACTTAGATTTTAAAATAGCTGAATAAACGGCCAAAATCTATTCCGGCAACCACCTGGTTGCTGTAAAGTGCATAAAGCTGGCGATTTCCTTCTTCGAGGTGGGATGATTTAATGCCATGAGAGATTGAAAGGAATGTTTCAATATATGCAGCCAGCTGATCGCAGGCTTTGATCATTTCACCATCCAGTGGTGAATACTGATCGTAGTTGTAATTATTGCTTATCTCGGCAGAGCTGACATGTTTAACCCTGTTGTTTTCAATGATTTTACAGGCAAATTCATCTTCAGTAAAATATTTTAGTTCATCATGCCACTCCACGGGCAAAAGGGGAAAAATTCTTTCTTCCAGCTGCCTGTGCTCTATTTCTTTAATAATTTCTTCGATCCCGGCTACTGATTTTTTCACCGGCGAAACGATGTCCCTGGTCAGCACTTCTGGCAAATCGTGGAAAAGGGCTGCAAAATAATTATTATAGAGCCTTTTGGGGCAGGCCTTTAGTTCAAGGGAGCAAAAGTAACTCATCATCGCTACAATTAGCATGTGTCCCATTACCGATGTTTTCGGCACACGCGGGGCTTGCGCCCAGCGCTGTTGAAAACGGAGCTGCCCGACCAGATCAAGGAAATTGCTTGTCTTTTTACCGAGGGCCAGTTTTTGAACCCCCGCCAGGTCATAATGCTCCTCGATCTGGTTGGCTATAGCCGCCTTTGTTTCTTCCAGCCCGTACAGCCCTTCGTTAAGGCGATAAATTATCTTGAATTCCCAGTTCGTAGCCAGGTAATGAGCAGCCTGGAGAATTCTTTTTTCAATATTGTCCCGGCCAGACATCCTGAAATATTCATCCATCATCTGCAAGATATCTAACTCCATGTCACGCAATCCCGGCACTTTATGTTCAACTTTCTCCAGGACCCAGCTGTTAAGCTGTTCGCCCTTTTCAGCCATCAGCTTGTAATATACGGGTGGTTTGATGTCGGTCAGAACAATCCGGTGTAAAAATTCAAACAGACCGCCTTCTATCAACCGCTGCCAGTCAAGATCACTGCCGTGATCGGCTTCTTCGATTTTACCCAGCACAAAAGCGTAAACCATTTTATGGGCCTGTTTATCGAGTTCCGTAAAATGCTCGGGCCTGATATGATCGTTCCAGCGTTGGATACTGGCCGCTTCAAACAACAATTCCAGCAGTTCTTTTCTTAGCAAGAATAATCAACCCTTCCGTCCCAGTTTTGATTCCTTACCTTTCAAAAGACGCCCTATGTTTTCATGGTGCCTGACAATAACCAGGATTGCTGCAGCAAACCCGAACAGAATGTAGGGCAGTTCAAACCCGAGTAACCAGAATACGGGGGCCAGAATCAGCATTGAGATAATAGAACCGAGTGATACATAACGGGTTAAGGAAACAATGGCCAGGAAACAAGCGATTACAATCAGGGTAACCCATCCGGACAAAGCGAGAAGAACCCCGATCGAAGTAGCTACGGCTTTGCCCCCTTTAAATTTGAGGTAAATGGGAAAACTGTGTCCAAGCATAGCCAGGAAACCGGCTGTTAAGTATACAGTCGGGACATCGCTGACCGCCCTGGCCAAAAGCACGGCCACCAGGCCTTTAGCCAGGTCGAGGATGAATACAGGCAGGGCGCTGCGTCCGCCATAAACCCGTAAGACGTTTGTCGCGCCGATGTTACCGCTGCCAAAATCCCTGATGTCTTTGCCGTGTAACAGCCTGGTCAGGATATAACCGAAAGGAAGTGAGCCAAGCAGGTAAGCAACAAGCAGGATTAGATAAACCACAATTATTCACCTCTCCTCTCTCTTCTTTTAAAATTCACTTTGATAGGAGTCCCCTTAAAGCCGAAAGCTTCGCGAAGCCGGTTTTCCAGGTAGCGCCGGTAAGAAAAATGGATCAGTTCAGGTTCATTGGCAAAAAATACAAACCTGGGCGGTTTAACCTCCGGCTGGGTAGCATAATATATTCTTACCCTTTTCCCTTTGACGGGGGGAGGTGGATTGACAGTCATTGCATCTTCCAGGAGTTCGTTCAACAGGGCGGTTGGGATTCTCTTATGCTGTTCCTGCCAGATCTGCATAACCAGGGGCATTAATTTATCCAACCTCCATCCGCTCAGGGCGGAAACAAAGATATATGGCGCGTATGAAGCAAAAAATAATTTTCGTTTCACATCATTTTCTAAAGATTGACGGGCAAACTTGTCTTCTTTGACCAGGTCCCACTTGTTAAGAACCAGGATCAACCCTTTTCCGGCTTCATCAACGTAGCCGGCCAACCGTTGATCCTGCTCTGTAATTCCGCTTTCCGCATCAAGCAGCAGCAGGGCTACATCAGCCCGCTGCACCGCTTTCAAGGACCGGAGCACGCTATAGTACTCTACTGCCTCTTTTACCTTACTTTTCCGGCGAATACCTGCAGTATCAATTAACAAACAGGGCTGATTGTTATAATTCAGGTACGTGTCCACAGCCTCTCTAGTGGTGCCTGGAACTTTGCTTACTACAACGCGTTCTTTTCCCAGCAGGGTGTTAATCAAAGATGACTTGCCAACGTTAGGTCTGCCGATAACCGCCATTTTAACCAGGTCTTCGCGGTCCAACAAACCTTGCTCAAAATCAGAGGGCAGTTTTTCACAGATAATATCGAGCAGGTCTCCGATCCCCCGTCCATGTGATGCCGATATCGCCAGCGGTTCATCGAAACCAAGGGCAAAAAAACCGTAGCGATCTTCTTCTTTTTCCAGGGTGTCGAGCTTATTGACAGCGGGAATTACTGTTTTGCCGCTGCGTCTCAGCATTTCCGCTATTTCCTGATCCAGGGCGGTCAAGCCTTCCCTGCCATCCAGTAAAAAAATAATGATTTGCGCTTCTTCCACGGCCAGGTTGACCTGTTTTTGTACCTGCGTAGTAATTTGATCAGCTTCGCCAAACGTGATGCCCCCGGTATCTATTACAACGAGGTTCCTTCCCCGCCAGTCAAATAAACCGTAGAGGCGATCCCTGGTTACACCGGGCATTTTTTCTTCAATTGCCGTCCTGGCTGAAATGAGCCGGTTAAACAAGGTGGATTTCCCTACATTGGGCCGCCCTACAATAGCAATGACATTTTCGTTCACCTGTCTGTTCTCCTTTTTGGATCAGTTAACTGCCGGCCCGCTATTTCCAGGATTTGATCTAGCAGCTCCCCGGGGCCGTTTACGGGCCGGACTGGAACTTGCAATCTATTTTCCAGGTCCGAAAGGCTCAGATCATCAAGAAAACAGCTGCTGTTTTCTTTAAGCAATATGCCTGGTACAAATACTACATCACCGACAGTTTTTCCTTCCAGGCTTGATAACAGATCATTTCCTGAGAGCAAACCGCTTACTGTCACCTGTTCGCCAAAAAACTGGTTTTCTATGAAGATTGCCTTAACGGACAGGTTTTCGATGCGGTTCAGGGTTTCCACCATTTCTGTAACCTGGGGCCTGGCTGCTAATCCGGAAACTACCGATACTGAAAGGCTTTGGGGCAGCTTTTTAATACCTGTATTCTGTACGGTTCTCAATTGTTCCATAAATTGCCTGGCCAGCCCAACTCCGTTTTCCAGCTGGGGATAATTTTCATATTCGTGTTCTTCGGGAAGATTTATGCCGGCCAGGTTATAGAATTCGTCGGCCAGGAACACAAACCGGCTGCCTCGTCGCGTTAAAAAAGTTTCTTGCATTTCTCTAATTTCTTTAACAAGCTTCTTTGCCTCAGCCTGATCATATCGTTTTAATACGGGGAGGCCGGAGCGGTGCTTCGTGAGGCCAACCGGGACAAGGGCAAGACTGAGGATACCTTCACCCAGCTTATCTAAGTCCTGGATTGTTCGCTCCAGTTCTGGCCCGGTATTATAACCCGGACACAGTACAACCTGGGCATGAACCTGGATTCCTGCGGAAACCAACTTTTTTAAATTATTCAGGCCTCTTTCAGCATCCCTGGAATTGAACATGATCCTTCGTAAATCAGGGTTTGTGCTATGAACGGAAACGTAAAGCGGGCTTAACTGGAGCCTTTTAACCCTTTCTATTTCTTCATCGCTCATCCGGTTTAAGGTTATGAAGTTTCCGTACAAAAACGAAAGGCGGTAATCATCATCTTTTATATACAGCGGACTGCGCATTCCTGGTGGGTTCTGTTCAATAAAACAAAATATGCACCTGTTCCGGCAGCGCTGCAAGCGGTCCATGGTTGGAGGATTGAAGCGCATGCCCAGCGGGACTGAGACCGGTTTATGAATGGTAATCCGGCGCACGATTCCTTGATCGGTTTTTAATAGAAGGCGCACGGTTGTATCGGACTCCATTATTTTGAAATCAATAATATCCTTGATTTCCTGGTTATCAAAGCGCAGCAGTTCCCACCCTGCTTTAATGCCGGCCTTATCCGCAGGTGAACCTTCAGTTATATAATCAATTAAATGGCCCTTGAGAAATGCCAACTTCTTCCCTCTCTCTATCTTTCACACTGTGTATATATAAAGTTTTTATTATGACTTTTAACCGGTCATAAAAGTTAAACTAAAAAGGACGAACGAAAAGTCCGCCCTTTTTCAATCGTATAGAGTGCATGAAATACTGTAGCCTCATAGTGGCTTAGCAAGCACTATTCTTTTTCCTCATCTTCTTGTTCTTCTTGATCATCTTCATCTTCCTCGACACCCTCAGAAGTATCTTCCTGTTCCAGGGTGTCTTCAGCAGCAGCTTCTTCTTCCTGTTCATTCTTTTCAACTTCGGCTTCTTCTTCGGCAGCAGAGACGGCTGTATCATCTTCCTCAGCCACTTCTTCCGGTGCTTCATCTGCGCTATCTTCAGAAGCAGCAGGTTCTTCTTTGATTTCCACTGTAACATCATCTTCTTGCTTTTGTTGTTCTTCATTGTCTGCCGCCAATTGTTCTTTGTCAAAAAGGTTGCCAAAAACATCACCGAGAGTTACGCTTCCGTCTTCCAGCTCTTCTTCTCCTCCCGTTTCCTGGGGCTGTACAGCTGCACCCCCTGCCTCTTTAACACTGAGGCTGATCCTTTTGGCATTGGGTTTGATTTCAAGAATCTTAACGTCTGCTTCTTCTCCTTCACTGAGTATTTCTGAAGGATGGTTGACATGGTAATCGGCAAGCTGTGAAATATGGGCCAGGCCTTCAACGCCCGCCTTAATTTCTATGAATGCTCCAAAATTAACCAGGCGGGTTACCTTGCCAGTTACGATCTGCCCGCTTTCAAGCTCTTCAACTGCCCTCGTCCAGGGGTCTGGCTGAGTTTTCCTGATACTCAGGCTGATCCTTTCTTTTTCAGGTAAAACTTCAAGCACTTTCACTTCAACTTGTTCACCATTGCTCAATACCTCGCTGGGGTGGCCCACCCTTTCCCAGGCCAGTTCGGAAATATGTACCAAACCGTCAATATTACCTACATCCACGAAGGCTCCAAAGTTGGTCAGCCTTTTAACGGTGCCGGTAACAGTAGAACCAACTTCCAGGGAGTTCAAAGTTTCCTCTTTCTTTTTGGCTGCTTCTTCTTCGAGGATTTTCTTGCGGCTTAAAATGATTTTCCCTTTTTCACGGTTGTATTCCAGGATCTTAAACTGCATGGTTTGATCTTTAAATATGTTAAAATCAGGAATGTATTTGATATCAACCAGGGAACCGGGCATAAAACCTTCTACGCCCGAACCAAGATCCATAACCAGGCCGGCTGAAACCACCTGCTTGACTTTGCCTTCCATGGGGGAATCCTCATTATGGATCTGTTCCAGTTCTTTTAAACGCTTATCCCTGGCCAACCTTTTATGAGAGACGACAACTTTACCCTCCTGTTCGTCTGTCTCCAGCACGGTTACCTCGATATCATCCTCCGGGGTAAAGATGTCCGCCAATTCTTTTCCTTCATCGAGATGAACCTCGTTTACAGGAAGAATTGCCTCGGTTTTAGCGCCGATATCGACGTAAACCTCTTCATCGGTGACCCGGGCTACTTTGCCCGTCACCTGCTCGCCCACCTGGGCGACTTTGACTTCTACATCAAAGTCAAACTGTTCCTCGTTGTTGACTTCCAAGTTCTCATTCTCCATACTCTCCACGACCTCCTTAATCGTCCACGGGGGAGTTGACGCTCCTGCAGTGACACCAATTATTTTGTATCGGCGCAAGAATGATTTTGGCAACTCCCTTGCATTATTAATCCGGCAGGATGGTTTTAACTGCCGGCAGCAATCATAAAGGGCCTTTGTATTGGCACTGGATTCACTGCCAACTACGACCAGTGCCTCGACCCTTTTAGCCAAATTTATTATTTCTCCCTGTCTGAGTCTTGTTTCCGGGCATAGTGTATCATAGACCTGCCCTTCAGGATTCTTTTCTTTGAAGGTTTGCTTTACCTGATCATATAAGTCCGGATCGCTTGTAGTCTGGGCAATCAAGCCTGCTGGCGTTTCGGTGACCAGATCTTTTAGTTCTTCCAGGGAAGATATTACTGTAGCATCTCCGCCAGCCCAGCCAAGCAACCCTTTAACTTCCGGATGCTCTGCATTGCCAAAAATAACTATGTTGAACCCCTGCTCGCGCAGTTGGGCGGCCTTTTTTTGAACCCGTTGAACCCGCGGGCAGGTCAAGTCAATTATTGTAACACCTTCGAGGTTGTAAAGCCTTTTTAGCATCTCAGGGGTAACACCATGGGTGCGGATTGCTAAAAATGAACCCACTGCATCTTCCGGTTTTTCAACGGAGGTAACTGCCCGCTGTTTTAAATAATCAACAACTTCTTCATTATGGACCAGGGGGCCAAAGGTAGAGCCGCTCCCGTAACGGGCAGCCTGGTCCAGGAGGTGATTGATAGCCCTGTTGACACCGGAACAAAAACCGGCTTTGTCCGCCAGAATAACCTGCAAATGATCACTCCAGGTACTCAAATTATAGATTTTCTCAAATTATTTATATTAATGCACAAGATATTATTCGACACTGTATCCGGGAAGCAAGTTTTTTATGTGCCCCATAATATGATGGCTCATCTTTCCCAACTGGGCTTTTTTATCCTCTTTTTGGTCATAGTTGAGGGGAGGTAATACAAAGGGCGGTCCTATATATACGTTAAGTGGCTTAAATGGTCGATAAGGTCCTTCTATAGCAATCGGTAGGACTGGAACACCACTGCGAACGGCTATTAATGCCGCACCGTTATAAGGTTTTTGTAGTTTCCCGCTTTTACTTCGTGAACCCTCCGGAAAAAGTCCCAACACCTGCCTGTCCTGGAGAAGTTGATAAGCCTTTCTAATTGCTGCGTAATCGGCATCTTTACGACTAAGTGGAAAAGCGCAAGCCTTATGCAGCAAGTATGAAAATATAAAGTTGCTAAAAAGCTCTCTTTTCGCCATGAAATGGATCCGGTAAGAGCCAGGAAATGCTGTCCCGATCACTACTGGATCCCACCAGCTTATATGATTTGAACAAATTATAAATGGTTTGCGCCCTGGTATGTTTTCTTTACCGTGTACTCTTACCCGGTATAGCATTTTAACGATGATCAAAAAAAACAAACGAATAATCGTATAAAGCACAATTTTCACCTGGCTTTTTTCAGGACACTTTACTTTTTACTATGTCAACAACCTTATTTACAACCGCTTCAAATGCCATATCGGTGGTATCTATTACAATAGCATCGTCTACCCTGGTCAGTGGAGAATCTTCCCTCCCGGAGTCAATGATATCCCTGTTTTTTATTTCTTCTATTACTTCATCCTCGGTCATGTCAATTCCCTTGTCTAACTGTTCTTTCCGGCGCCGCTGCGCTCTTTCTTCAATTGATGCATCCAGGTAAAATTTAAAATCAGCATCGGGCATGACCCTGGAAGCGATGTCACGTCCTTCCATAACAATTCCATTTGATTCTGCAGCGATCGCCCTCTGCATGTCGACCAGGCGGCGTCGGACAAGGGATATGGCGGACACCGGGGAAACGAGCCTGTTAACATCAGCCCCGCGAATAGCGCTGGTAACATCTTTACCGTCAAGAAAAACTTCCTGTTTGTCGCTGAGCTTGATCTCGGTTCTATCCAGGACCTGCTCGATACTATCTAGATCGTTTAAATCAATACCCTCACTAATCAATTTCAAAGTGATGGCCCTGTACATGGCGCCTGTGTCAAGATACTTCAATTCCAGGCGTCGGGACACCTCCCGGGTTACCGTACTCTTTCCGGCTCCGGCTGGCCCATCTATAGCAACTTTTGGGTATCCTTGTTTTTCTGGCATTTTATGTCTAATTCGCTCTTCCACGTAAAATCCCTTTTTTATAGTATAAATTGATTAAATTATTGCTCCCTCAGCTTGATGGTTTCTTTTAAGTAAATATGTTTTATCTCTTCCGGTTTAAGGGTTGAATTAACCAGCATCATGATCCTGATACACTTTCCTAGTGAACCAGGAACATCAATTTCCACCTGGCAAAATAAAGGAACATCTAGCCAGCCTATTTCCCGGGCTGCTTTGGCCGGAAAAGCGCTGTTCAAATCAGGAGTGGCCGAAAAGAAAACAGCAGCAATATCCCTGGTATCGATGCTGTTATCTGTTACGATTTTGTTTAAAAGTTCCCGGGTAGCTGAGATTATTTCTTCCGCAGAATTGTTCTCTACGGTTGTCGCCCCTCTGATACCGCGGGTTTGCTTTTTGTCCGATCCCAATAGTACTTCTCCTCGAAAACCTAACTGCTATATTCTGCTGTGCGTGCTTTAAAGCAGTTCTATTCTCTCATTAATATGGGGAATTTGCAAGAATAGAAAGCCAGGTTACAGTTTGACCAGGCGGTAAAGTTTTTTGATTTCCTCATCATTGAGATACCGGCAGGTTCCTTCCGCTACACTCTTTGCTTTAAGTCCTGCAAATTCTTCCCGGTGCAGTTTTATGACCTGATGATTTACCGCCTCGCACATTTTTTTGACCTGCCTTTTTTTGCCTTCGATTAAAGTCATTTCCAGCAGGGCCTGGTTTTTGCCGGTAAATTGCTTGATCATCCTGACGCCGGCAGGAGCTGTTTTCTGGCCATCGACAATAACACCTTCACGAAGCTGTTCTAGAACATTTTTACCCGGTATGCCGTTTACAAGAGCCCAGTAAACTTTCTTGATCTCATAACTGGGATGGGTTAGGCGATTGGCCAGGGCCCCGTCGTTGGTCATCAAAAGAACACCGCTTGTATCGGCGTCCAGTCTTCCGACAGGATAAAGGCGAGTTTCCTCTTCCTTGACCAGGGCCATCACTGTCGGACGGTTGTGGGTGTCATGGACAGTCGATATGTACCCCGGAGGCTTGTGCAGGAGAAGGTAAACCTTTTCTTCAAAGCCGGTTACAGGTTCACCATCGACCGTTACAGTATCGCTATCTTCTACCTGGGTCTGGGGTTGGTCGGCAACTGTGCCATTAACGCATACCCTGCCGGCCCTGATTATTTCTTCGGCGCGGCGCCGGGAAGCAATGCCGGCCCTGGCCAGGTATTTTGCCAGACGCATGTCAACATGACCACCTGTATTTATTCGTTAGTAACTATTCAGGGGGCTGGTCTTCTTCAGAACCCGTATCGAAAAAAAGACCGTTTCCGCCCTGCTTTGAATCTTCAGTGGGATCAGAACCCGGTTTAGAATCAGGTGTGGGCGCGGTGCCTTCTTCTTCCTGGTTGGTAGATTCAGCCGCCTCATCAGTTTCCAATTCCAGTTCCGGGAGATCACCTAACTCTTTTAGGCCAAAATATTTTAAGAAATCAGCAGTAGTGACGTACAACAGCGGCCGGCCTGGTCCTTCTTTTCGTCCGTTTATTTTTATTAGCTTTCTTTTTAATAAATTATCAAGGACATGCTGGCTCCTGACCCCGCGAATAGATTCGATTTCTATCCTGGTCACCGGCTGTTTATAGGCAACAATGGCCAGGACTTCAAGGGCGGCGTTGGACAGGTTGCTGGAAACCTCTTCGCTAAAAGTTTTTTCAAGGACGGGGGCAAGTTCAGGCTGGGTTCCCATCTGGTATCCCCCGGCTGCTTGAAAAATTTGCAGGCCTCTGCCCTGCGAAAAAAGATCATCCTGCAGTTCACCAATTATCTCTTCGGCTTCTCCTGGAGTAGTAGAAAGGGCCGCAGCTATCTTATCCGGTTTTACCGGTTCCTCGCTCAAGAATAATAGGGCTTCAATCGCTCTCTTTTGCTGTTCCTTCTCCACTTTCACCCTCCTTCGGTGGTTCTTCATTTAGTAACACCAGGATCGGGCCAAATGGCCTATCCTGCAGCAGGTTGGCTTTTCTCTGCCTTGACATTTCGAGCAGGGCAATAAAAGTAATAATTACCTCCCATAAGCTCGAATCGGTTACAAAATCTTTCATCGGCATAGCCCGCTTATTTTGCTTCAAAATTTCATGAATATAATCTGCTTTACGGGCAATCACAAAATCTTCAACAGCGCTAAATGCAGGCACATATTCTCGCTGGGCAGCAATTTTGGCAAAGCGCTGCATAATATCACTAAGGTGGTGAGCTCCTTCCCAGATGGTATAGACCGTCTCCTGTTGTGTAAAAACCATCACTTTTTGGCCACCGGTAGATCTGAGGAATACCTTTTTTTGCTCTTCTTCTTTTTGTCTTAGTTGAAGGGCTGCTTTTTTGAAAGCGCGGTATTCTTCCAAACGCTGAAACAATTCTTCGGCGGTATTAATTTCAAACAGTTCTTCTTCCTCATCCTGTTCCTGGAACTTTGGCGAACGGGGCAAGAGAAGCTTTGATTTCAAGCGAAGCAAAGTGGCGGCCATAACCAGGAATTCACTGGCAATTTCAAGGTTCAATTCTTTCATTGATTGCAGGTAGGCCAGGTATTGCTCGGTAATGTCGGCAATTGAGACCTGCCAGATATCAACCTCCGCTTTTTTAATTAAGTGAAAAAGGAGGTCGAACGGCCCTTCAAAGGTAGGTAGCTTTATTTTATATTCTGCCTGTTCTACCATAAAAGCTAAAGCTCCTTATTTAAGGCCCATTGATTCTGTAACCTGCTGCATTTTATTTTCTGCCTGTTCCCCGGCCTTAACGGCTCCCCGTTCGAGCATATCATCCAGGTAACCTTCTTCACCGGTTAGTTCATAATAACGTTCCTGGAGCGGTCTCAGGCTTTCAATGACCACTTCAGCCACCTGTTCTTTCAGGTCCTTGTAGGATTTGCCGGCAAAATGATTTTCAATATCTTCCCTCTTTTTATCTGTCAGCAGCTGGTAGATGGTCAGCAGGTTATAGACACCGGGCCGATTCTCATCAAAGCTGATGTCGCGCAGGGAATCCGTGGTGGCTTTTTTTACTTTTTTCCTGATTTGATCCGGTGTATCCAGCAGGAAAATGGAATCCTCTTTTCTTTCTTCGCTTTTGCTCATTTTTTTCTCAGGGGTGGCAAGGCCCATGACTCTTCCTCCAACAGGAGGTATAAAGGCATCGGGAAGAACAAATACTTCACCATAACGGTAATTAAAACGCTGGGCAATATCGCGGCACAGCTCCACGTGCTGTTTTTGGTCTTCTCCTACCGGCACCATATGGGTATCATACAAGAGGATGTCAGCGGCCTGCAGGACTGGATAATCAAAAAGCCCCACGCTGACTTCTTCTTTCTGCTTTTCAGATTTTTCTTTGAACTGGGTCATGCGGTGCAGCCAGCCCATAGGTGTGATGCAGTTTAAAATCCAGGCCAGTTCGGAGTGAGCCTTTACATCAGACTGAATAAATACCACCGAACTTTCCGACTCTATGCCGGCAGCAAACAGCAGGCCCGCAACTTCTTTTATTTTAGCCCGCAGGGTTGAAGGATCCTGGGGCACGGTGATGGTGTGCAGGTCCACCACGCAAAAATAGTTATTGTACTCGTGCTGCATCGCTGCCCAGTTGCGGATCGCTCCCAGGTAGTTTCCCAGGTGCAAAGAACCGGAGGCCTGAATTCCTGAAAACACAGTCTTTTTTTCCATCTACAACTATCCTCCCTGTTATAAACGAATGATTACAAGCCTGGTATAAATTGGATTATTGCTTCATAAATCATCAAGACGAACCTGGCCAGCGGGAATATTATCTGTCCCAGTATTCCAGTAATAATCAGGCCGAGCAAGATCAACGGCGCGTAACGTTCGAGCTGGCGATATATACCAAGATTGGCATCGGAAAGAAACGACATCAAGATCTTTGACCCGTCCAGGGGTGGAATGGGAAGCAGGTTAAACAGGGCCAGGTATATGTTGATCATAATCAACTGCTGAAAGAAATCGAAGGCTAAGTTGGCGTATTCTAAACCACCAAATGTTAACAGGCCGGCGTTCAATAGAATCCGGAAAACCAGTAAACTGATAAAACCGAAAATGAGGTTGCTCATCGGCCCGGCAAAAGAAACCCAGCGCAGCCCCGAGCGGTACTGGTTAAAATTTATAGGGTTGATTGGGACCGGTTTTGCCCAACCAAAACCGACCAGCAGGATCATCAAAGAACCGATTGGATCCAGGTGATTTATAGGATTAAGATTCATTCTGCCCTGCCTGTGAGCGGTTTCGTCGCCAAAATGAAAGGCCATCCTGGCATGGGCAAATTCGTGAACCGTGATAACAATCAGCAAAACTGGTATACGCAAAGCGATAGTTACAGGATCTAAACCAATCAAATCTTTATTCCTCCCTTCGTTTTTCGAGCTCCAGGTAATCTATGACGTAATCGAGCTCATCTTGCGGGGTTTTTACTTCGCCATCCAGCACTGCCTGCTTGAGGCTGTCAATAATTTGCTGGTAACGCGCCCCCGGTTCAAGGCCCATTTTTTTTAGATCGCTGCCTTTTAACCTCGGTTGAATGTACTTGAGGGCTTCCATGTAAACTCTTAAATGGCCCCGGACAGTCTTGCTGTCTGTCATAGCATAGGCCAGCAGCACTGCCTCAACGGGAAGCGGTTCCAGGCAGCTGACCACCGCACTGGGGTTCAAGGCTTCCTGTTTCAATTTTTCCAGCACCTCCGGCACCTTCCGGCAGGCTGCCATTACCGTTGAAGCCCTGTCTTTTGATAATTGCAGCTTCCTTATTATAGCAGACCTATCTACAGATTCCAAACCGATTAAAAGGCCGCTGAGATAAACAAGTTCGCTGTCCGGCCTTTTTTTCCATCCTCTCTCCCGGGCCCAGTACAGTATTTCTTCGATTTGTGTAAGCAAATTCCATGTTTTCTCCTCCGGCCTGGCCCTGGGAAACAGGAACGGTAGTGCCTTTAACTGATCAAGCCTCTTTAAAACTTTAACCGGCGAAGGTTCTTTGTAAATTAATTTGATCTCCTGGTTAAGGCGATGGCGGCTTACTTTGTCGAGCACTTTACTGTTTACCGCCTTCTCGATCATGTTCAAAGTTTCGGGCTCAATAGTAAACTCGTATCGCTGCTCAAAACGAACCGCTCTTAAAATACGCAGGGGATCATCAACAAAGCTAAGGTTATAGAGGGCCCTGATAACCCTGTTATTTAGATCCCTGCGGCCGTTGTAATAGTCATACAGACGCCCAAAATCATCGCCCCCGAGAGAGCAAGCCATGGTGTTAATCGTGAAATCGCGCCGGAACAAATCATTTTTTAAACTGGAGCTTTCAACTTGCGGCGGAGCGGCGGGAGAAGGGTAATACTCTTTACGGGCGGTAACAAAGTCAAGCCTCAATCCGTCCTCCAGGTATAAAGAAGCTGTGCCAAACTGCTCAAAATGCTTCACCTTGCCGCCGATTAGTTTTTGCAGGTTAAAAGTAAAATCTATCGCATCACCGAGCACGACAAAATCAAAGTCTTTTTCTGGAGGTTGGCGGAGAAGGAGATCCCTGATGGTTCCACCAACCAGGAACACCTGCACTTTATCCCGGTAGGCCAGTTGCCTTACCTGTAAAACCAGTTTTCTTACCCTGGCGGGCAGTTCCCTGTTTAAAAGGCTGCCCAGGTTTATTGTTTCTTCCTCATCAGCCTTACCAAAAAGGGTAACCGTTTGCAGATCGGTTTCCTGGCCGGGCCCGCTATGCTGGTTCTCCTGTTCTGCTTTAAGCGATCTGCCCCGCCTGTCCAGGTAATTTAAATGACGCAGGATATCAGAACGGGTTACAATCCCTTCCAGTCTGCCCTCATGGTTAACAACCGGAACCCGGCCAATATTGTTTTCGACCATAATCTTCCTCAGTTCGATTAGTGAATCCTGGGGGGATGCCGTGACCAGCTCCCAGGTCATAAATCCTTTTACCGGGGCATGGCCAAGATCGCTGCGCAGCCCTTTTTGCAAGTCCCGGCGGGATATCATACCGGCGAGCTGTCCATTTTCCAGGACCGGACACCCCTTGATTCCTTTTTCGATCAGGAAACGGTCGGCCTCATCAAGGCTGGTAGCGCTTTGGATCGTATAAACAGGCCTGGAAGCGGCTTCTCCGGCGGTAATGACCGGGGGTAAATAATTCTTTAGAAATTCGATTATAACCTTTTTAAGTTCATCTGCCTTGATTCCCTTAAAGTGGGCGGTAACTGCAGCCGGGTAACCCCGGACATCGAAAGGCGCCAACAGTTCTAATAAATCAAGATCGTTATCCCGGGTGCGGGCGGCAAAATAGATATTCTCGGTCATCTGCACAATAACAATGGTTAATGCAGTATCTTCAATATCATCCAGGAGCTGAAGCATCACCGAAGCGCCGCTAACATATTCGCTCAGCCTAGAAGTGCTGATCATGACCCGGCGCTGGTTTAACTCATAGAGTTCACTGTTCTGGATCAATTTTTCGAGAAGAATTTTTTGCGAATCAGTAAGAGGTGTGCGCAGGTAATCTTGGAGCAGGCTGGTGTTGAGGCCTTTTTCCCATAAAAAGGCCAGGGCCCGGGCATCCCGGCTGGTGGTAATTTCAAAAGTCAGGCAACCCGTATCTTCATAAATACCCAGGGCCATGAGGGTCGCTTCAAATTCAGTCAATTCAATGTTGTTGTTAATCAATTCTTCCAAAAGGATGGTAGTGGTAGCGCCAACGGATTCGATTCGGGCATGATCTGCTCCCAAATCTTCTTCACCCGGGTGATGGTCAAAAACCTTGACCTGGCCGGATATCTCGGGGAGATAATCCCATTTACCCAGGCGTTCTTTCCGGTTAGTATCTATAATGTACAGAGTATCGATTCGATCGGGTATCTCTTTTGGGTCGCCAAGCGGAAGAAGATCCCTGTAGAGGTTTACGAAAGGCCGCACATTGGCCTGCAGGGTTTCAGGTAAAATTACTTTGGTTCCCGGAAAAAGTTTAGAAGCAGCGACTACCGCTGCCAGGGCATCAAAATCAGCGCTTTTATGGGTTAAGATCAAATTCACGTCATTACTCCCGCTCATATAGTGCGGTAAGCCTGATAATCAAGGCTATACCTACCTTATTGTTGCAAAGATATTGGTTTTTTGCAACTGCTGAAAACGTGGGTGCATTAAGCCCGGGGATGGGCTTTATCATAAACTTCCCTGATCTTTTTCCTGGTTATCTGGGTATAAACCTGGGTAGTGGTAATATCAGAATGACCGAGCATTTCCTGCACAGAGCGGAGATCTGCCCCGTTTTCGAGCAGATGAGTAGCAAATGAATGACGAATAGTATGGGGTGTGATTTCACCTTCAATTTTTGATTTCAGGGCATATTTTTTTAGGATTTTCCAAAAACCCTGCCTGGTCATGCGATTGCCGTGCTGGTTTACAAAGAGAGCCGTTTCTCCATTATTTTTACATAATTTTGCCCTGGCATTGGTCATGTACTCATCGACATAATTAATAGCCATAGAGCCGATGGGCACGATCCGTTCTTTTTGCCCCTTGCCCTTGCATCGCAGGTACCCGACGCGGGGATCAAAATCGCTCAGGTTTAGATCGATCAATTCTGAAACCCGGATCCCGGAGGCGTACAGCAATTCCAACATTGCTTTATCACGCAGCCCCTTATGATCTCCCGGCCTGGGCTGTCCCAACAAGCGGTCAATTTCATCCGTAGTCAATACCCGGGGCAATTTCTTTTCAATTTTGGGTGATTCCAGCTCTAAAGCGGGATTGTCGTCTAAGAACCCTTCTTCCATCAAGAAATTGAAAAAAGACCTGATTGAAGCGATGGTCCTCGAAATCGTGGAGGCAGCGTTGTTGTTATTCTTTAATTCTGCCAGGAAAAGGTTAATTACGTCACTGTCTATTGCACCGGGGTCTGTAACTTCCGTTTTTGTTAAAAAGGTTACAAACTTTTTAAGGTCACGGCGGTATGATTCAAGGGTATTTTTAGACAGGCCTTTTTCAACAGCAAGATAATTTGTATATTCCTGTAATTGCTTTTCTAGTGCCATTTTTCCCTCACAACTGAAGATGTAATATTATTCAACGAGAAAAACAAAATACCTGCCCGTAAAAGTAATTTGCATAAATATTATCATTAATCCGTAAGTATTTTTTTCTGAAGCATGGCGTACTGGAGCGCAATAATGGTTTTTCCATCTTTAATCCGGCCATCGGCGATCATTTTTCCGGCCTCAGTTAGAGATATAGCTTCTTCCCTGATATTTTCTTCAGGATCCGAGGTAGTAGATTCACCTTTGCTTAGCTCTTCAGCCAGGAACAGGTTAATCTTTTCATCGCAATAACCTGGTGAAGTGTAAAAACAGGACAGTTCCTGCCATTTACCGGCCTTTAAACCGGTCTCTTCCAACAGTTCACGGCGCGCGCACTCAAGAGGTTCTTCATCTGGTTCCAACTTGCCGGCGGGTATTTCCAGCAATACTTCTCCGGCCGGCTGCCGGTGCTGATGGACCAGGATAGCTTCTTCATCATTATTAACCGCCAGGATAGCCACCGCTCCAGGGTGTTCTACGACTTCTCTGAAGGCCTTTTTCCCCAATGCATCTTTAACCTGGTCCTGGCGGACATTAATTATTTTGCCACGGTACAGGTAACTGGTGGATACTGTCTTTTCTCTAAGGTTATCGAAAATGGTCAACACCCCGCTTAATTATAGCCCGGTTGTTAAAACTGGCTTACCTAATCCCAAACCGCCTGATCTTTTCATAAAGCCAGGAACGGCTTATGCCCAGGTACCGGGCAGCTTTGCTTTTATTACCGCCTGCTTCACGGATAGCCTTGATGATGGTTTCGCGTTCAGATTCTTCCCTCTTCCAGCGGTAAGCAGGAACACTTTGATCTACTGCCTGCAACCTGAATGTTTCTTCCTCAAAGCCTTCTTTTCCTGCCGGGTTACCTGTGTCTATTTGCCTGGGAGAGGAAACCATCTTATACAGGTGATGTGGCAGATGTTCTGTACCAATTAAGTTCTCATTGGTAAAATTCATGGCCCTTTCTACAACGTTTTCCAGTTCCCTGATGTTACCAGGCCAGGAATAGGCCCGGAAAGCAGCCAGCGCTTCCGGAGTAATATCGGTGACCTGCATCCCGAAGATATCATTATACTTGCGTAGAAAAGTATTAACCAGGGGCAGGATATCTTCTGGCCGCTCTCTCAAGGGAGGAATATGAACCGGGATGACATTGAGCCGGTAATATAAATCTTCCCTGAACCTCCCTTCCCTGACTTTTTGCTCCAAGTTCTGGTTGGTAACGGCAATGAAACGGATATCTACTTTAATGGTCGAAGTTCCGCCAACTCGCTCAAAGGTTTGATCCTGGAGCACTCTAAGCAATTTGCCCTGCATGGAAAGCGGCATGTCCCCTATTTCATCCAAAAACAGGGTTCCACCATGGGCCATGTCGAGACGTCCCTGTTTCCCGCCCAGTTGAGCGCCGGTAAAAGCGCCCTGGACATAACCAAAAAATTCCGATTCGAGGAGATTTTCCGGTATGGCGGCACAGTTAACTTTAATGAAGGAAGCGTTACGGCGGGGGCTGGCCTGGTGTATTGCCTGGGCCATCAGTTCCTTACCCACCCCGCTTTCACCGCTGATCAATACCGTGGAGTGGCTCCTGGCAGACTGTCGCGCTTCACCGATTACCTCTTGCATCCTGGGGTTCAGGGTTACAATATCTTCAAATTGGTAGGGGCGTTCCCTGAACCTTGCTTTTTTTAATTCTTCCTGGAAGTGGGCCAGCCTGTTATCCATTGCCTCCAGCCTCTCGGCCAGATCCCGCAGTTCTTCAACTCGCCTAAAACTAATCTTGCCGACTGCCCCCATTACCTGCCCCTCCCTTATAATGGGCAGGTTGGAAACTACATAAGGCTTCCCTTCGATAAACTGAATATCATTAAGTTCTGGAGTCCCGGTTTTTGCTGTGACCTGGAGACGGCTGTTATCAAGCATTTCATTAACCGGCTTGCCCAGGACAGCTGTTTCTTTTTGTCTGACAAAGTCTAAAAATACCTGGTTGGCCAGCACAATTTTCGCTGCTTCATTTACTACCACCAGGGCATCATAACCGATATCCAGTACTGCCCTCAGGGTTTGGTTCAACCTTTTTACAGTTTCCATTTCTTCAGCTATGGATTCCAGCTCGGTTATATCCTGGAATATAGCAATAGCGCCAACCACCCTGCCGTCATCAACCAGGGGAGTCTTGTTAACCATGGTTATTAGTTTATCGTTGCTGTAATTGGCTCCTATTTCAATCCGGCCTTGAGCAAGGACCGGTTCCATATTAAAACCCGGCAAAACTTCTTCCAGGGGCTTGTTTTCAACTACATTGTGATCAATGCCAAAAAGTTGTTCGGCGGAACGGTTGATAAAATTGATGCGGCATTCTTCATTAATTGATATTAAGGCGTTATGCATGGCCTGGTACATAGCCTTCAACCTGGTGTTGAGCATTCTTTCTTCTTTAAAAAGCGAAGTAATTAGTTCTACCTTGGTGAACAAGCCCACCACTACACCATTTTTATCCACTACCACCCCGGTGCCTACAGGGATACGGTGAACAGCTTCGATCACTTCTTCATAACTCAAATCTCTGCTGATTTTTACCACGTTGCGGTTGTAATAGGGGGCAACCGGCTGATCCAGGTCGGTGTCTTTGAGCAGGACATCGTATAGATTGGTTTTAGTAAATATTCCGGCCAGGGAGCCGTCTTCGTTTAAAACGGGAAGCCCGTCGCGCTGGCTATTACGCAGGCGCTGCACTGCCGACCTCAGGCTTTCACCGGGGCTCAGCGTGGCGAATTTGGTTGTCATCATATCCTCTAACCGCATTATTTCTCCTCCTGGGAGAAGCTCACCCTGCAGATTGCTCTTTAAAACGGCGGGCCCTTTCCAGCACGCTATCTACATGCTGGAGGCTGATCTGGTCAATGCCGGCCCCATCCAACATACGGGCCAGCTCTTCCCGTCTCTGACCGGAATTAAGCAGGGCTGCCCTGGTCAGAGTTCTCTCATCGACGGTTTCTTTGTAGAGGCTGTAATGAGAATCAGCCATAGCGGCGATTTGGGGACTGTGGGTTACACACAAAACCTGGTGATGGGTCGATAAGTGGGCCAGTTTTTCTGCCACGGACTGCACTGTAGCCCCACCTATTCCGGCATCGACTTCATCAAATACAAGGGTTGGCACGAGGTCCTGGCGAGCTAAAATGGTTTTTAGGGCCAGCATGACCCTGGAAACTTCTCCACCAGAAATAATCTTGGTCAGGGGTTTAACATTCTCTCCACGGTTGGCGCTAAACATAAACTCAACCTGGTCCATTCCTTTTGCAGTTACTTCTTCCTTGTCGGCAAACCTTGCTTCGAAACGAGCATTTGGCAACGCTAATTCTTCGAGGCAGCTTTCAAGCAGGGCTTCGATATTATCTGCAGTTTGCCGGCGCATTTTACGCAGCTCAATGCTTTCTTCGGTCATTTGCCTTTCCAGCTCGTTGATTTCTTCTTCCAGCCGCGCCGCCGTCTCTTCGCTGTTGCGCAGACGCTCCATTTCCGCTTCCGCTTGCGCGGCGAAGTCGAGGACTTCTTCTATTGAAGAACCGTATTTTCTTTTTAAATCCCGGATCAAGTTCTGGCGTTCCTGGATTTTACTTAATTCTGCCGGGTCGAACTCAAGTTTTGACTGGTAATCGCGCAGTTCGTGAGACACTTCTTCCAACTGGGCGGCAGCGCTTTCAAGCAGGTCGTGCAGTGAAGTTAGGTTTTGATCTATTCCGGCCGCCTCTCCAAGGTAATTCTTAACCCGGTTCAAACGATCAATTACAGCTTCATAGCTCGCATCATCACTGCCTGCATATAGATCCGTATACGCTCCCGCAGTTAAGCTCCAAAGCTTTTCGGCATTGGCAAGGATTTTTTCCCGGGCAGCCAGATCTTCATCTTCACCCGCCTGCAGGTTGGTATCTCTAATTTCATTAACTTGAAACTCATATACATCAAGCCGCCTTTCCCGCTCGGCACTGCTGCTTCCCAATTCTGCAAGTTCCTTTTTTAATTCCTGTTTTTTTGCAAAGAGCTCTTCAAGCTTGTGCCTGGAAGCATTTATTTCTTCCCCGCCAAATGAATCAAGCAGCTCTAAGTGCTCTTCAGGCCGGAGGAGGGACTGGTGCTGGTGCTGGCCATGCAGATCAACCAGGTACTTCCCAATCTCCTTTAAAAAAGATACCGGGACGGCGCGGCCGTTTATCCTGGCCACGCTGCGTCCGCTGCTGTATACTTCACGGGCAACGATCAGCTCTTCAGACTTTTCGATCCCCGCCTGATCCAAAAGATAGTCTATATCTTCCTGCCTGGGCCCGGTACAGTTAACAACACCCTCCACGTAGGCGTTATCGCAGCCCTGGCGAATTTGCTCCACTGTGGCCCGTTCACCAAGCAGAAGGCTTATAGCTCCGATCACAATCGATTTACCGGCCCCGGTTTCTCCACTCAGGACGTTCAAACCGGAACTAAAATTAAAGCTGAGATCTTCAATTAAAGCATAGTTAGAAACCCGCAGCTCCACAAGCATACAGCTGTTCCTCCTTGGAAATTTATGCTTTTAACTTTTGATGCAACAAACGGTAAAAGGAGTTTTCATGGAAACAAACCAGCTTAACTTTTTGTTCTGCACGGGTAATTAAGATCCGGTCGTCATCTTCCAGGGCGAAGCGGACCTGGCCGTCAACGGTTAAAACCACCTGGACCTGGCGGGAATCGACCTTTAGACTGATTGTATCTGAACCATCAACAATCACCGATCGGTTGTAGAGGCTGTGAGGACAAATTGGGGTGATAATAAAAAGTTCCATGGTTGGATTGACTATCGGCCCTCCTGCAGAGAGGGAGTAGGCAGTCGAGCCTGTGGGGGTGGCAATGATTATGCCATCGCCGGAATAGCTTTCCATGAAATCGTTGTTTATAAAAGAATCTACTTTAATGTTCCTGGAGAAAGGCCCGCGGGCTACGACAATATCATTCAAAGCCAGGTAATAGCCCAGTTCTTCGTCTCCCCGGTAAAGCCAGGCTTCCAGCATCATCCGTTCCTGGAAATCATACTGCCTCGTGGCTATATACTGCAGGAACCTTTCCATCTGCTCCACTTCTATCTCGGCAAGAAAACCCTTATGACCGAGGTTGATACCCAGGACCGGCACATTCCAACAGGCCAGGTCCCGTGCTACCCTGAGGATTGTCCCGTCTCCGCCCACTACGATGATCATTTCCAGCTTGTCATAGAGATCGGATAACTGGTCAGCAAGTGAAATACTGCTGTAAAAATCAGCCTGGTCACTGGTTACGACTTGCAGAGGTACCCGGCGCTGCTTAAAAAAATTTTTTATTTTATCCACCACCAGGGTGGTATTGTTTTTGTGCCAGTTTGGAATTACACCGATTTGTTTCATGCGGTTCCTGTTAGCCTCCTTTAGCCATAGCCGGGCCAATCCTTTAGTTCATTTCTCCGTGGCGGCCTTAAGATCCTTCCAGGGTAACTACTTCTATACATTATTAATTCCTGTTATGCCCAAAAAAAGTATGCGCTTCTTCCACTACTTTAGCTATCATATTTTCGTAATCTTTTTCGCAAAAACAGGGCTTCTCTTGCCGGCAGGACAGGTATATAAAATACTCAATATTGCCCTTCGGCCCGGAATACCTTGAATATACGATCTTCTGGCAGCAGTAGCCTGTTTTGCAGGCTTTTTCCACCATACTGCATAAAACCTGCTGGTGCAGGTCCGGGTCTTTGATAACGCCCCTGCCTTTCCCGGCATCAGCACGGCCGACTTCAAACTGCGGTTTTACCAGGGCCAGGATTTCCGGTATAGAAAGGTTAAACAAAACAGGCAATACTTTTACCAGTGAGATAAATGATACGTCAACTACGGCCAGATCGGGGGTTTCAGGTATATCTGCAGGCTTGAGCGATCGGACATTAAATCTTTCCATTACAACTACGAAAGGGTTCTGGCGAAGGCTGTATTCCAACTGGCCGTATCCGACATCGAGGGCATAAACCCGGCGGGCTCCATTTTGCAGAAGGCAATCGGTAAAGCCTCCGGTAGAAGCGCCTACATCGAGGACAACCAGTCCTTCGATATTAATAGAGAGGTCAAGCAGGGCGCCTGCCAGTTTTAAACCGCCCCGGCTAACAAAAGGGTTATCCGGGGCAAGAATTTTTATTTCAGCGCTTTCTTCCACCAGGGTCCCCGGTTTATCGCACACGCTTCCGTTAACCAGGACTTTCCCGGCCATTATTTCTGCCTGGACCCGGCTGCGGCTTAAATCAGGCCGGAGCTTTTGCAGCTGCTGGTCGAGGCGACTTTTTTGCCGGTTTTGTTTCAACTCTGGCCCTTCACAGCCTTGTGATCGGCAAAGGCCAGGGCTTCTCTGTAAATGCCATTGCCGTCAAGATTAAAATGAGAAAGCATTTGTGACCTTGAACCGTGTTCAACAAATTGATCATTTATTCCAAGCCTTCTCACCGGGATAAAAAGGCCTTTTTCTTCAAGTAATTCGAGGATCCCGCTGCCGAAACCACCGGCCAAAACATTTTCTTCAACTGTTATTACCCGGCCGCACTTGCAGGCCCAGGTAGATATAAGATCTTCATCCAGTGGTTTTACAAAGCGGGCATTGATCACTGCCGCATTAATACCCTGGCTGGCCAATTTTTCCGCTGCTTGCAAGGCATGGTTAACTACAGTGCCGGCAGCCAGGATAAGCAGATCACGTCCTTCCCTGGCCACTTTAGAGCGGCCCCATGGTAAGAGGTGGGGTTCCTCGAAGTCAACACCTTCCACTTTGTCTTTGGGGTAACGCAGGGCTACCGGGCCTTTTGCATGATTTAAGGCGGTAAATAGCATATGTTGGAGTTCTTCCCCGCTGGCTGGAGCCATGATAGACATGTTTGGAATATTGCGCAGGAAGCTGAGATCAAACAACCCCTGGTGGGTTTCTCCATCTTCTCCAACTACTCCGGCCCTGTCTACGGCAAAGACAACAGGCAATTTTTGCATGCAAACATCATGCACTATTTGGTCATAAGCTCTCTGCAGGAATGTGCTGTAAATTGCTACAACCGGCTGCATTCCACCTTTAGCCAGGGCTCCGGACATTGTAACTGCATGTTGTTCGGCAATACCCACATCATAAAAACGATCAGGGAATTCCTGGGCAAAACTGCGCAGCCCGGTACCTGCAGTCATAGCGGCTGTAATTGCTGTAATTTTAGGATTGTCACGGCCTAGCCTGGCCAGGGTTTGGCCAAATACTTCTGTATAGGAAGCACTCTTCTTTTTCTTTAACAGGCCGTTGTTCAAATCAAAGGGGGCGATCCCGTGAAATACCTCCGGTGATTTTTCAGCATAGTGGTACCCTTTGCCTTTTTCCGTGACCACATGAACCAAAACAGGACCTTTCATTTGATCGGCCTGCTTGAGGGTATTTTTGATAGCGCTTATATTGTGTCCGTCAATAGGGCCAAAATAGGTAAAACCAAGTTCTTCAAAAATCATACCCGGCACTACCAGGTATTTCAAACCGCCCTTGATTCTTTCGGCATAATCAACTGCCTTTTTCCCTATATTTGGGATTCGGCTCACGAAAGTTTCAAAGTCATCTTTGAGCCTGGAATACTTGGGGTCAGACCGGATTCGGCCCAGGTAGGCGGAGAGGCTGCCTACGTTGGAGCTTATGGACATTTCATTATCATTAAGAATCACCGTCATGTTAGCTTTGATGTGGCCGGCATGGTTAAGGGCTTCAAATGACATGCCACCGGTTAGGGCGCCGTCGCCAATCACAGCGATAACCTTGTAGTCATCACCGTTATGATCCCTGGCCTGGGCCAGGCCGAGAGCTGCAGAAATTGATGTGCTGCTGTGTCCGGTCAGGAATGGATCGTGTTCGCTTTCAGAGGGTTTTGGAAAGCCGCATAAACCTTCAAACTGTCGTAAAGTGGAGAACTGATCCCATCTGCCGGTTAGCAGTTTATGGGGATAACTCTGGTGCCCCACATCCCAGATGATCCGATCGGTAGGGCTGCTGTAGGTGCTGTGCAGGGCCAGGGCTAATTCCACGACCCCCAGGCTGGCAGCCAGGTGACCTCCGTTGTCAGATACGGTTTTGATCATGTATTCCCTTATCTCTGAAGCTGCATTTTCAAGCTGTTCACGGGTCAAGTTTTTTAAATCCGCGGGGAGGTTCATGTTGCTGAGAACACCATCCATTAAACTCACCTCTGGTCATTGCCGCTTCTTCTGAACCATTTTAGCGGCCTTTGCAGTTTAGTAATCAGCAGGCCGACCAGCATTATTACTTCGGTCGAATAGTTTATGGCAATTATTTTGCCCCAGGCTTTGCCGCCCACCGTCAGTGCGGCAATTAGAGCGGTCAATAAAATAGCCACATAAAACTCAGCCTGCTCTTGAGAAAAGGTCACTACCAGCTTAATAACGATTACAGTGACCAGTGTCCCACTGATAATGCCGCTGATATCTCCGCCGACATCGTTGCAAAAAGTAGCGACTTTTTCGGCATTTTTAACCAGGTAAACACCGCACCTGGATCCATCTACCCTGCGTGCCGCCTTGGCGTTCAACGGTGCAATATCAGCCGCGGCGGCGGCGGTCCCAACCAGGTCAAACAAGATACCGAGCAGGACTACCAGCAATAAGATCACAAACGACAGCGCTATAGACTGCAACTCGTTTAAAAAATAATGCGATACAAAGCTGAGGGCTACGGCCAGAATAAAAGTCCACAGTGAAATAATAATAATCCAGCGGAATCTACTTCGGTTTTTTTGATTGGACAACAGCCATCACCTTTGTACAAAGAAACATAAGTGGTAGTAAACCAGGTAAACTTTGCGGCTTAGGTCCAGCAGGATTTCCCGGATAGCCACCTGCCGTCGCCTGGCAGGCAGTTCCCTTTTAAGACTATCCCCGTTGTGTCGCCACATACAGAGCTGGATTACCACTTAGCTCACACTTTAATCCCTGGCTTACTTCTCTTGCGAGAGCAGTCTAGGAGATTTCCTCACTGGCGCCTTGTCTTTCCTAGCCTCTTTTGCAGAAATGGTTTCAGGGCTTTAAATCTCCTCTACCATTTCCACTCAAGGCAGGCTACGCTGCACACAGCTTCTTACCGCATACAGGTTCTTCCCAAGCCGTAACCTTTTGTTTTTCAACAATCCGCCACGGACATTGGGTCTCCACGGAGGCAGGGTCAACGCCTACATGCCTTTGTAGATCGCCCCGTCCTCCTTAACTCCCAGCAGCAGCTCCC